>Ga0265593_1000094_pt1 | contig 63661 bp, 61 predicted proteins | sample saktaG_8_FD_190136 | JGI IMG/M metagenome (GOLD analysis project Ga0265593, IMG submission 190136) | Saline water microbial communities from Sakinaw Lake, British Columbia, Canada - sak_2011_5_24_36m | ecosystem: Environmental > Aquatic > Non-marine Saline and Alkaline > Saline ... | reverse complement strand
ACCTTGCACCTTGCACCTTGCACCTTGCACCTTGCACCTTGCACCTTGCACCTTGCACCTTGCACCTTGCACCTTGCACCTTGCACCTTGCACCTTGCACCTTGTTTCATTTTACCCAATAACGAGTCACAAACAAAAATGAACACAATCAAATTGTTATTCTGGTTTTTAATTTTTGCTCAAACAGCACACGCTGAAAGCGAATTTAGCGACGTGTCGCTTGAAGATTTAATGGACGTAAAAGTTACGTCCATTACTAAAATGCCAATGTCGCTGAATAAATCACCCGTCACGGCGTACGTCATTTCACAAGATGAAATTAGTCGTAAAGGCTACCATTTTTTAACCGACATTTTGAAAAATATCCCCGATATTCACGTCGCGAATTTAGCGCCCACTGAAAAAGCAGGTGTTGAAATTTATATTCGCGGCATTTTCGCCAACGATAAAATTACCGTTTTGGTTGATGGCAATAAAGTGAAAGCTCCGACGGGCGAACCAACCGCATTTTTTCACACCATGCCGTTGATTGACGTGAAACAAGTTGAAATTAGTTTAGGCAGTTCGTCATCGATTTACGGTGGCGATGCCATGCTCGGCACCATCAATTTAGTGACCGACACAGGCGATGAAATTCACGGCGTAAAAGTCAAAGCAACAGGCGGCACGCAAGATACAGGTGAAGTTCAAGTGGCGGCGGGGACAAAAATTAACGAAGGCATTAACGTTGCTTTGTCGGGCAGTTTTCATCGCAGTGCGTCAGAAGATTTAAAACAAAATTATCCCGAAATTTACGGCAAACTCGATAAAGTGGATTTGACCGAACAAAATAACAATATCCATTTCAAAGGTAATTACAAAAATTTGACGCTCAGTTATTACCGCGTTTATAACAACGCAAATACCAGCCCTTCGTTTAATCCCGCCGCACCAATTAGCTACGATTATTCGGGCAAAGCTTTTTTTGCAACCATCAATCAAATGGCAAACGCGACTTACAACTTGGAAATCAATCCGTTTTGGCAAGCCAAATCGAGTTTGAGTTATGAAAGCACCGAATTAGAATCGGGTTCAAGTTATCGCGCGTGGAGTGCAAGTGCGCCAATTACATGGACAGGCGATGCGATGCGTTTTTCTGAAACCGTTGCTTATTTAAAAGGCGACATTAACTGGTTAAGCGGAATTGAACTGAGTTTTATGAATTCAACGCCTAAAAATAGCACGGATGCGAGTTCGTTAATTAAAAATACCAGTTACGAAAATTATGCGGTTTATAGCCAAGTGAATTACGATTTGACGGATAAATTAGCGTTAAATGGTTCGGTGCGAATGGATGCTGATTCGCGTTACACGCCAAGTGTGAATCCGCGTGTCGGGTTTTCGTGGCAAGCGTTTAAAGCGTTACGTTTCTTCGGTGCGTGGGGAACGTCTTATATTGCGCCCTCCCCGTATTTGATTTATGAATCGTGGAATACGCCAGCCGATCCTATTTATCATCGTGCGAATTTAAATTTAAAACCTGAACGCATGATGACTGGTGAATTAGGTTTCAATGCCGAGCCGTTCAAAAATAATGCGTTTAAATTATCAGGTTTTTACACGCAAGGCACAGATATTGTGCGGGTGGTCAATAATGTTTTTACAGGCAAACCGAATACCAATGACAATTTAGCCACGTCTGAAACGTACGGGCTGCAAGTGGGCGATTCACAACATTTTGAAAATGGCATCAGCGCAGATTTAAATTATGTCTACACGCTGGGTCAGCAAAATGCGGAAAAGTTAACTCAAATGGTTGGCATCACGAATGCGCCCGAAAATATGATTAAAAGTAATCTTATGTATTCGCTCGATAAATTTACGTTTAGATTGACGGGACGTTGGTTTGATAAAGTGAGAACGCATGAATCAAACACACTTTATAAAGGCGAAAGAATGCACGGTGCAACGATTTTTGATTCAAATGTGCATTACGCATTACCTTTGCAATCGGCGGAATTTAGCATTGATTTGGGCGCGACGAATTTACTTGATACAACGTATTACAACGTGAATATGAACGATAATTTTGCGGTCATTCCTTTACCAGATGGCAATGCACTGAGTGGTAGTTTGCCACGTTTACCACAGGAAACACGCCGACTTTATTTGACCGTTGGTTTGTCGTACTAACCAAGATGTTTAATTTCAAAAAAATACTGTTTCCCATTCGACGTATTCTGCACGGACTAATTTTATTCGTGGGAATATCGTCTTATGCGATGGCGATTTTTGCCGAAGAGGATTCTGTCGAACGCGAAAACAAAATAAAAATTGCCTATTTATATCGTTTCACTCAATTCACCGAATGGGCAGTAAAACCCTCTGTTTTTCGTTATTGCGTTTATGACGATGAGGCGTTTAGCGAAACACTCAAAGAATCCTATCGTGATAAAACACTAGGCTCGTCACTCATTGAAGTTCAGTCCATTGACGAGCAATCTAATCTAAACAGTTGCCAATTGGTTTATTTTCCACATACCGCGCCGATGAATGTACTGGCAAAAATTCACCAAAAACCGATTTTGTCGGTCAGTACGCAAAAACACCTTGCACCCCTCGGCACGATTATTTATTTGTTTGACGATAATCAGAAAATTCGTTTCTTTATCGATAATGCAGAGGCGATTCGGGTGGGTTTAAAAATCAGCTCTCAATTACTCGCTTTATCCAAGCAGCCCACCCCATGACCTTTAAAAGTTGGTCAATCAAAGCCAAGTTAATTTTCATTTCCGTATTAAGTAGCAGTATCGCCCTGCTCACGTTTAGCATCATATTGTTTTTTTACGAAATGACTTTTGCAAAAAAAGACCTTATTCATAATTTACAAACACAAGCTGAAATTATTACTGAAAATAGTTTAGCATCGTTAGCTTTTATGGACGATAACGCCGTACGCAAAACGTTGGGAACACTGAAATACAATCCAGACGTTATGTATGCCGGTTTGTACGATATGCAAATGCAATTATTGCAGGATTATCGTCACGCAACCTATCGCAATAATCCCACGTTGAATCTGAAGGAATTCACTAACCAACCGCATATACACGAAGCCAATCATTTTGTGCAAATCATTCAACCGGTTTATTTAAATGGCGAAATGCTGGGGCATTTAGTGCTGCAATCGAGTTTTACCACGTTGGATGAAAAACTAATCAGTTACTTTTTTATTAGTTTCGGCGGGTTTGGTGCCACGTTATTTCTTGCCTTCTATTTGTCATCGCAACTACAACAGATTGTGTCACGCCCCATTATTAACCTTGCCGCTTTTATTCATTATGTAACCAAATCGAAAATTTATAATAGCCAAGCCCCAAAAAGCTCAAATGACGAATTTGGCAAATTGGTTGATGCGTTCAATGAGATGATGACTCAGTTAAATTTAAGTTTTCAAAAACGAGACGATGCCGAACAAGCGTTGTCGCACACGTTGATTCATTTAGAAGATAAAGTTCATGAGCAAACCTTAGATTTAAAAAAATTATTAGAAGCGGCAGATGCGGCAAACCAATCTAAATCGGAATTTTTAGCCAATATGAGTCATGAAATTCGCACGCCGATGAACGCAATTACCGGCATGACGTATTTGGTACAACGTACTAATTTAAACGACAACCAACGCAATTACATTGATAAAATTGGCGGAGCAACCCAAACGTTGCTCATGATTATTAACGATATTTTGGACTTTTCTAAAATAGAAGCGGGGAAACTAGAATTGGAATACACCAAATTTTCACTTGATAATATGTTATCGGATTCGCTGGATATACTCAGAATTAAAGCCGATCAAAAAGATTTACCCTTGTCTTTTGTGGTGTCGCCTGACACGCCGCGCCAATTGATTGGGGATTCACTGCGTTTAGGACAAATTTTGGTCAATTTGATTAACAACGCGGTCAAATTTACCAAGCAAGGCGAAGTCGTGATGACGGTGTCGTCAAAAAATAGGGAAGACAACATCGTGGAATTTTGTTTTTCAATCCGCGACACTGGAATTGGTATGACGGAGGAACAAATCCAGCGTTTATTTCAACCGTTCTCGCAAGCCGATTCATCGACCACGCGCCAATATGGTGGTTCGGGTTTAGGACTGACTATTTGTAAGCAATTGGCAACCTTGATGGGCGGTGAAATTAACATAGATAGTGTTTATGGCGTGGGCAGTACGTTCACGTTTACGGTGCCGCTCATACTCGCGGACAGTCAAATTGCACCACCGCCAAAAAAGATTTCCATTAACTATCTCAATCTAAACTATCACGGGCAACGAATTTTATTGGTGGAAGACAATGAAATCAATCAGCAAATTGCCTTGGAATTATTAACATCCATGAACTTGCAAGTTCAAATTGCCAATAATGGCGAAGAAGGCATGGAGCAAGCATTGGCTAAAACGTTTGATTTTGTTTTGATGGATATTCAAATGCCGATTATGGATGGTTTAACGGCAACGAAGCGGATTCGGCTTGAAAAATCGGCGGACGAGTTGCCGATTGTGGCAATGACCGCACACGCCATGCAAGGTGATAGAGAAAAAAGTTTAGCAGCGGGAATGAATGACCATCTAACCAAACCGATTGAATTAGACAAACTGGTCGGAATGCTTAATCGCTGGCTAAAAATCGATCCTCTCGTCATTTCCGACCCTGTCACGGTTCACGAAAACGCCCACCCTAATTTATTACCAAGTACGCTGCCGCCGTTTGATTTAGTGCAAGCGTTAAAATTTAGTAATCAAAATGCCACACTGTTACACCAATTATTATTGAGTTTTCGCAATCATTACGCTGATGCGGCAAAGCAACTAGCGCAGTGGATTGATACGGAAAATTACACACAAGCCACACTATTAGCACACTCACTCAAAGGTGTTGCTGGCACATTGGGCGCAAACGATTTAAAAGTGGCGATGGATGCGTTAGAAAGGGCATTGATCAATCTGCAATTTGTAGATTTAAATCAATTAGTTCACACGTCAACCGTCGCACTGACAGCGGCTATCGAGGCTGCAATGACGTTGCCATTATTGCCTGAACCGCGCACTGAAACCGTCAAGAATTTAAATGCTGACGAATTTCAGAATGAACTACGGCGGTTTGATACGGCATTGAAAATTAATAATTTTGATGCGCTTGAAATTTTTGATCAGCTCAAACCGCATTTTCTTAATTTGGGTTTACATCAAGAAACCTCCGCGTTGTCACACTGGTTAGATGAATTAGATTTTCAACAGGCCGCAATCATATTGGCGCGGATTCACGAATTTCTAAACGACGAAAAATAATTGACGACAAATTTAAAGTAATTTTAACGCCGTAAAAACCGCCTCGTAATCCGGCTCGTGAGCAAGTTCTGACACGAGTTGGGTGTAAATAATTTTGTTCCGCTCATCAATCACCACAATCGCTCGCGCCGTTAAACCAGCCAACGCGCTATCAATAATTTGTACGCCGTAATCCGTGGCAAACGTGCTACGAAACGTCGATAACGTTTGCACATCGTCCAAGCCTTCAATTTCACAAAAGCGACATTGAGCAAACGGCAAATCTGCCGACACAATTAACATCACGCTATTTTCTAAATTCGACGCTTTTTGATTAAACTTTCGAGCCGAAGCCGCACACGTCGGCGTGTCCAAACTGGGGACGATGTTTAAAATTTTGCGTTTGCCGGCATAATTCGCCAGCGTCACATTGTCTAATTCGATATTCGCCAATGAAAAATCGGGCGCATCGCTACCGATTGCGGGTAAATCGCCACTCGTTTGTATCTCGTGGGTTTGAAACGTAATCGTTGCCATAATTAAAACACTCCATAAAAAAATCAATTCAATACAAATTTAAGACCAATCACCAACAACAAAATCGCTAAAATGGGACGCAACATTTTTTCAGGTAATTTTGCACTCAAATGACTGCCAACCCAAATGCCAGGTAACGAACCAATCAGCAAGCTACCCAATAAAACAAAATCAACGTTGCCCAACATCCAATGTCCAAAACCCGCGACGGCGGTCAACGGAATGGCGTGGGCTAAATCCGTGCCGACCACTTTCACCGTCAACATTTTGGGATATAAAAATAATAAAACCACCGTGCCTAACGCCCCTGCGCCAACCGACGTGAGCGTCACTAAAATGCCCAACACCGCGCCCGTTAAAACAGTAGCGGGTATTTGCCAACGATCAAAACGACCGCGTTTAATTTCGTCGATTTTTTCATTTTCGACCAATGCAATTTCAGTTTCGTCGTCAATTTCAATCACCATGTCGGTGTTATTTTTTGCGTCACGCCGAATCAAAATACTACGCACCAAAATAGAAAATGCCGTTAGCAATAACGCCACGCCTAACGTCAGCGTAATGATGCCGGTGGTTTCTTTACCGATTTGGGCAAAGTGCTTTAACACAAATAACGTCGCTACCGCTAATGGCAAACTTCCCAATGATAACCAGCGAACAATGCGCCAATCGACGGAACTGTGTTTCGTGTGATGTACCCACACACCGTTGGTTTTGGTCAACGCGGCAAAAAGTAAATCTGTTCCGACGGCGGTGGCAGGTTTAAAGCCGAATAAAAAAACCAACAGCGGAGTCATTAACGAGCCGCCACCGACCCCTGTTAAACCGACTAAAACGCCAACTAATAAACCTGAAACAATATAACCGCCCAATAAACTCAAATCCATAAAATCCTCGTGAAAACTGTTTGAAATCTAACTATTCGGTGCATCGTAGATAAAACCGCTAAAAAAAGAAAATGCTATTTTTCGATGCTGGTATCTAAAAAAAGGATATGAATTTTAAATTGAAATCTGTTTCACGCCTTTCAATCGCGCCACATTCCAGTTTTCAATCGCCCATTTTAAAATTTCATCCACGTTTTCGTTTTGTAATTCCATCGGCGGATGTTGCCGCAGCCAATCGAGTAATTGAAATAACACCCGATTCGGCGCAGTTAAATCAACAGCGGTCGCGAGCGTTTGTTTGCTGAGTTTAAAACCGTCAACATCAACTAAAATAGGAACGTGTAAATAATGGGGCGTGGGAAGATTTAAAATGTGCTGTAAATAAATTTTTTTCGGCGTTGCGTCGAGTAAATCCATGCCGCGCACGACATGATTAACCGCTTGTCGCGCGTCATCGAGAACAACGGCGAATTGATACGCGATGATATTGTCTTTGCGTTTCAAAATAAAATCACCGTGTTGCGTCGCTAAATTTTGTGAAATGCTGCCTTGTAAACCATCGTCAAAAACAATTTGGCGTTCGACAGTTTTAAGCCGTAACGAATGCGGAACATCGGAGAAAATCGATTGATGGCGACACGTCTGCGCGTAAATATCGGTTAAATCTTTACGCGAACAGCGACAACGGTAAATTTTTTTGCGTGCCATTAAGTCAGCTAACACGGCGTGATATTCTTCAAGATGCTGACTTTGATAATCTACCACGCCGTCCCAATGCAAACCTAATGCGTCCAACGTTTTCAAAATACTATCGACGGCACCAGCGACATTGCGCGGCGTATCTAAATCATCAAATCGTAATCGCCACAAACCTTGATGGGCGCGAGCCTCTAAAAAACTCGCTAACGCGGTATAAACCGAACCCAAATGAAGATGACCGGTTGGCGAAGGCGCAAACCGACCAACATAATGCGAGATGAGCATTAGCCCATTTGTCTTTCACGAATTTCGTCGAGCGTTTTACAATCGATGCACAATGTCGCTGTGGGTCTGGCTTCCAAACGACGAATGCCGATTTCAATGCCACAGGTTTCACAAAAACCATAATCACCGGAAGATATATCTTTAAGTGCATCCTCGATTTTTTTAATCAATCGACGTTCACGGTCGCGGGTGCGTAATTCCAAGCTAAATTCAGATTCTTGTGTGGCGCGATCGTTGGGATCGGGAAAATTCGACGCATCGTCTTGCATATGTAGAACAGTACGATCGACTTCGTGCATCAATTCTTTTTTCCAAAAATTTAGAATGTTTTCAAAGTGCTTCAATTGCAATTCATTCATGTATTCTTCACCATCAATTTCTTTATATGATGCAAAACTAAACGGGGATGCGTGGGCTGTGACATTATTGGTCATGAATTACTACTCCTAGAAAAGGACAAGATTTAAAACCGCGCATTTTTAGCAGAATAGCGGGGGGTTAGCAAGTTAAAACGGTGATAGATTTGAATTTAGAAAGTCAAAACAGGTTAAGATTCGGCATTATCTACGCGAGGCTCGACTTTTTTATTGAATTGAATTTTTCGGGTTTATTCCCCTCCGCTTGCGGCGTAAAGAGAACATGGCGTTTTTTGTTTGTCGTTCCAATATCGCTAACTCATTAAAAAATATAACCTGCATCGTTTTGTATGAACTATCCAAAATGGTGCAATAAAAATCAGAATGTTTTTTTTGGTGCAAATCATTAGCCTGGATTCCATTTTTAAAAATAGATTGCTACCTTGTAAAGTAATCTACCTTCAACATTTTAATAAAAATCAAAATAACACTTTCCATTAAAATCAATTAGTTAATGTTATTTCTATATAAATTATACGGTTTTTGCGAAGTACGAAAATACACTGGCATATCGTTTGCGACTACCTAAAAAAAGTTAAATTTTTCTGGGTAAAACATGGACATTAAAGCAACCAATTATTTCGATGAAATGCGTATTGATGATGGAAAAATTCGTGATATTTACCAACATTACCAACATTGGCAAAGTAATTTATCCACCGGCACCTTAGAACGCAAAAGCGCGGAAGCCGAATTATTATTTCGCCGATTGGGTATCACGTTTGCGGTTTATGGCGAATCGTCGGGTTCTGAGCGATTGATTCCGTTTGATATTGTGCCGCGTATTTTTAGCAGAACCGAATGGACTCGTCTTGAACTCGGCATCAAACAACGAGTGCGTGCGCTCAATGCTTTTTTGCATGATATTTATCACGAGCAAGAAATCATTAAAGCTGGCGTAATTAGCAAAAAACAAGTGCTTGGAAATGCGTTGTATCGCCCTGAAATGCAAGGTGTGGATTTGCCGAATCAGGTTTATGCACAAATCGCGGGCATTGATTTGGTGCGTGTGGCTGAAAACGATTTTTATGTATTAGAAGACAATTTGCGGACACCGTCGGGCGTGTCGTACATGTTGGAAAATCGGAACACGATGATGCGCTTATTCCCTGAATTATTTGCCAGTCACGCCGTTGAACCGGTCGAACATTATCCGCAAATGTTGCTGGATACGTTGCGTGAATCCGCACCTGCAAACGTCAGTAATCCAACGATTGTCGTCATGACACCAGGTTCTTACAATAGCGCGTATTTTGAACACGCTTTTTTAGCGAGCCAAATGGGTGTCGAACTCGTTGAAGGACAAGATTTATTCGTTCATCAACAAAAAGTTTATATGCACACCACCGATGGCCCGCAACAAGTTCATGTGATTTATCGTCGCGTTGATGATGATTTTCTCGATCCGCTGGTATTTCGTCCTGATTCCACATTGGGTGTGCCTGGTTTGTTAGATGCGTATTGCAGCGGCAATGTTTCGCTGACAAACGGCGTAGGAACTGGTGTTGCTGATGATAAATCCACCTATTTTTATGTGCCTGACATGATTAAATTTTACTTGGGTGAAACGCCATTATTATCAAACGTTCCAACGTGGCGATTAAGTGAAAAAGACGATTTGAAATATGCGTTAGCGAACTTGCCCGAATTAGTTGTTAAAGAAGTTCAAGGTTCAGGCGGTTACGGAATGCTCGTAGGTCCAACAAGCTCAAAAGCCGAAATTGAAACCTACAAACAACGCATTTTAAAAGACCCCGCAAACTTTATCGCACAACCCACGTTAGCGTTATCAACGTGTCCAACCTTAGTCGAATCAGGCGTTGCACCGCGTCATGTTGATTTACGTCCTTTTGTTTTGTCTGGCAAAGACATTCGTTTAGTGGCGGGCGGATTAACGCGCGTCGCACTCAGCGAAGGTTCATTGGTTGTGAATTCGTCACAAGGCGGCGGCACAAAAGATACTTGGGTTTTGGAGAACTAAAAATGCTATCTCGCACAGCAGACAATTTATTTTGGATGGCGCGTCACATTGAACGCGCTGAAAATATCGCGCGAGTTTTAGACGTGGCACATCGCACATCTTTATTGCCGCGCGACGTGGAAGAAACAGAAGCCAATTTGTGGTACGCGCCGTTAAATATCACAGGTTGCGCGGCAGGTTATGAAGACAAACACGGTTTAGCGCGAGCGAGTGCCGTCACGCATTACATGGCTCTTGACCCTGATAATCCATCGAGTATTTACACTTGTTTAAAAATGGCGCGTGAAAATGCGCGAACTGCTCGCAGTGCGATTACCTCTGAAATGTGGGAAATCATCAACGCGACGTGGTTAGAATTGAAGCGTTTGTCAGAGCAAATGGATTACGATTATGAAAAATTTCCTGATTTTTTTGATTGGGTAAAAGATCGCTCGCATTTATTTCGGGGCGTGACGTTAGGCACGATTATCAAAGATATTGCATTGAGTTTCATTAAGTTAGGCACCTTTTTGGAGCGTGCTGATAATACCGCGCGATTACTTGACGTGAAATATCACATTTTACTGACCGAAAAAGAAAATGTCGGCAGTTCAGTTGATTATTACCAATGGGGTTCGTTGTTGAAATCCGTGAGCGCATTTGAAGCGTATCGCAAAATTTACCGCGATGTCATTTCACCGTTGCGAGTTGCTGAATTACTGATTTTAAGGGACGATATGCCACGTTCGTTACACGCCTGCATGGATGAAGTTGAGGACGCTTTACTCGAAATTAACGGTTCAGCAGGCAAAGAAGCACTTCGAAGTGCTGGCGAACTACATGCTGCGCTGCATTTTGGTCGTATTGAAAACATTTTTGAACGAGGTCTCCATGAATATCTGACCCATTTTTTGGGTCAAACGTATTCACTAAGCCAAAACATTCGTGATGCGTATTTAGCGCGTCAAGATCGATTTGAAACGTTACCTATTCGCCGCGCGGGGCAATCGCAACAACAAACTTAAAATAATTATAACTATGACTTATTGTGTAGCCTTGAAGCTGAATGCTGGAATGGTATTCGCTTCCGACTCGAGAACCAACGCGGGAATCGATCAAATATCCAGTTTTAAAAAAATGCGTCACTTTTTTAATGCCAACGATCGCGCCATTGTCATTTTAAGTTCGGGTAATCTTTCGATTACTCAAACGACAATCAATTTAGTCGAACAAAACACGCGCCACCCCGAACGCCGTAACGTTTTAAATGCGGATTCGATGTTCGATGTCGCGCAATTACTTGGCGATTGTTTACGCGAAGTGCGAGAACGTGACGCGGTTTTTTTAGCGCAAAAAAATATCGATTCTGGCGTGAATTTCATTGTCGGTGGACAAATTAAAAATGAGCGAATGCGTTTATTTTTGGTTTATGCCGAAGGGAATTTCATCGAAGTCAGCGAAGAGAATCCGTATTTTCAAATCGGTGAAACCAAATACGGCAAACCGATTATTGACCGCGTCATCAAACCTGATACGCCGCTCAATGACGCAGTGAAATGTATGCTGGTGTCGTTTGATTCGACGATGCGTAGCAATTTATCGGTTGGATTTCCGATTGATTTGGTGTGTTACAAATACAACAGTTTGCAGTTAGATTTCCAACATATTACCCAAGACGATCCGTATTTTTCACAAATTAGCCACAATTGGGGCGAAGGTTTACGCGGAGTTTTTGCGTCCTTACCCAATCCAAACTGGTTAAGTTAAGAATTCGGTTTCGTCATTTTTCAACATAAAATTTTTACGAGTTGACCCTTATGACTATTCGCGTTGCTTTGCATCATAAATCACATTATGTGTTTGATCGCCCCGTTGTCGCTACGCCGCATGAAATTCGTTTGCGCCCAGCGGCTCACAGTAGAACGCCCATTTTAGCGTATTCGTTAAGCGTCAAACCTGAAAAGCATTTCATTCATTGGCAACAAGATTCTTACGGCAATTTTATTGCGCGAGTGACGTTCACTGAACCGACGCGAGAAATGGATATTACTGTTGATTTGCTTGCCGACATGACGGTAATCAATCCGTTTGAATTTTTTGTTGAAGATTGGGCGAATCATTTTCCGTTCACTTATCCTGATACGTTGAAAGTCGGATTAGAACCGTTTTTAGAAACTGAAAAAGCGGGTGTTTTTCTCAAAAAATGGCTGGCTGAATTCAAAAAAGGCATTCCCACAGGTATCAACATGACTGACTTTTTGGTTTATATAAATCAAAAAGTCTATTTAGAAGTGTCGTATTTAATCCGCATGGAAGTCGGCGTACAAACGTGCGAAGAAACCTTAGAAAAAAAATCAGGTTCATGCCGCGACAGCGCGTGGTTGCTGGTGCAAATTTTGCGACATTTGGGAATTGCTGCGCGTTTTGTGTCGGGTTATTTGATTCAATTAGTTGCCGACGAAAAACCACTTGATGGCCCCGCAGGTGCAACCGAAGATTTCACAGATTTACACGCTTGGTGCGAAGCCTATATTCCTGGCGCGGGTTGGGTCGGTTTAGACGCAACCTCAGGATTATTAACGGGAGAAGGACATATTCCGCTGGCGGTTTCAGCCACACCAACATCTGCCGCGCCAATAAGTGGCATGACGAGTGTGTGTGAATCCACGCTCGATGTGGAAATGACCATCACGCGAATGCACGAAGATCCGCGTGTCACCAAACCTTTCACCGATACGCAATGGCAAACCATTTGCGCGTTAGGACAACAGGTTGACGCAGAATTACAAGCGGGCGATGTGCGTTTAACACAAGGTGGCGAACCGACATTTGTATCGATTGATAATATGGACGGCGCACAATGGAATACCGAAGCGTTGGGTCAACAAAAATGGGAACTTGCGAATGTTTTAATGAAACGTATGCAGGAAGAATTCACTTCGGGCGAAGTCACGCATTTTGGTCAAGGCAAATGGTATCCAGGTGAACCGTTGCCGCGTTGGGCATTAAATGTATTTTGGCGCGTGGATAAAATGCCGATTTGGCGCGATAAAACGTTGATTGCAGACAAACCCGCCGATTTATCGCCTTCCACCATGCAACGTTTCGCGCTACAACTCGCGCAACGATTAGGTTTAAACGCGAATTGTGGAATGCCTGCTTATGAAGATCCGTGGATTGCGCTCGATGAAGAAAGTCGTTTGCCGAATAACATTGACCCGCAAACGCATGATTTAAAACGCGCGGATATTCGCAGTAATTTAGCAAAACAATTACGCGACGGGATGAGTTCAATTGCGGCTTATGTTTTGCCGTTAAAAGCGGTGGGTGAAACAAACGTTAATTGGCAATCCAGTCTTTGGCCGTTAAGACATGACCGTTTGTATTTATTGTCGGGTGATTCGCCCGCAGGATTACGTTTACCGCTGAGTAGTTTGCCGTGGGTGACACCTGACGAAGTGGAACGAGAACCGGATCGTGATCCGTTCGATGCCCGTTCGACCTTGTCCGATTATCCATTGCACAAATCAAGTGCGTTCACGTTGCCAATCGACACGATTTATAACCAAAATCCTTCTTCCAAAGAAGTGATTCACACCGCGTTGGTGTTAGAAGTGCGTGATGGGTTTTTATATGTCTTTATGCCGCCGCTGATGTATTTGGAATCGTGGTTAGATTTGGTCGCGGCGATTGAAGGTTGCGCGACTAAATTGAATCAGCCCGTGCGTTTAGAAGGTTATCCGCCGCCGCGCGATTCACGTTTATTGTCGTTTTCGGTGACACCCGATCCAGGCGTGATAGAAGTAAACATCCATCCGTCGTCAAGTTGGGAAATGCTCGAACAGCGCACAAAAGCGTTGTATGAGATGGCGCGAGTCACTCGTTTAGGCGCGGAAAAATTCATGCTCGATGGTCGTCACACGGGAACGGGTGGCGGAAATCACATTACGTTAGGTGGCGCAACGCCTGCTGATAGTCCATTTTTACATCGTCCCGATTTGTTAAAAAGTTTGGTGACGTATTGGCAGCAACATCCCGCGTTGTCGTATTTATTTTCGGGACAATTTATCGGGCCAACCAGTCAAGCTCCGCGCGTCGATGAAGCGCGTGATGATAATTTGTACGAACTCGAAATTGCGTTTCAACAAATGAGTGAAAAACTGCAATCGGGCGTTGAAAGTAATCAGCCGTGGCTGGTCGATAGATTGCTTCGGAATTTACTGATTGATGTCACGGGCAACACGCATCGCGCTGAATTTTGCATTGATAAATTGTATTCGCCTGATTCAGCGACGGGGCGTTTAGGTTTATTGGAATTACGCGCCTTTGAAATGCCACCGCATTATCAAATGAGTTTGTTGCAATCGTTATTGTTGCGCGCGTTGGTGGCGAAATTTTGGAAAAATCCTCTTCAAGGCAAACTCGTTTATTGGGATACCGCGTTGCACGATCGTTTTATGTTGCCATATTTTATTGAACAAGATATGCGTGATATTTGCCGCGATTTGCAAAACTCAGGTTATGCGATTCAAGAAGATTGGTTTGCGCCATTTATGGAGTTTCGTTTTCCGCGTTATGGCAGCGTGGTTTATGAAGGCGTGCAATTGGAATTACGTCAAGCGATTGAGCCGTGGCACGTTTTGGGCGAAGAAGTCAGCGGTTCGGGAATGTCGCGTTATGTGGATTCATCGGTTGAACGTTTGCAAGTGAAAGTCACGGGAATGATTGGCAATCGTCATCAAGTGATTTGCAACGGGCGCATTGTGCCATTGCATCCGACGGGCGTTCCAGGTGAATTTGTCGCGGCGGTACGTTTCAAAGCGTGGTCGCCACCGTCTTCATTGCACCCAACCATCGGCAGACACGCGCCAGTCATTTTTGATATTTTCGATAGTTGGAATGGGCGTTCGATTGGTGGTTGTACTTATCACGTTGACCACCCAGGCGGACGAAATTACGACACGTTCCCGATTAACGCGAATGAAGCCGAAGCGCGTCGTTGCTCACGTTTTTGGAGTCATGGACACAGCGCGGGCGCAATGTTTATTCAACCCGAAATCCTTAATCCACGTTTCCCAATGACGTTAGATTTGCGTTGGAAACCTTAATAAACTGTTAGGAAATTTTATGATTTGTTCGACAAAAATGCCGCGTTTTGGCGATAGATTTAACTCAGATTTTTTTGAAGAATATGTGCAGCGATTATTAACCGAACGTGACAGCAGCGGTTTAACTGACATGATTGGCGGCATTGAAGCCCTGATGATTAGCGTTGAGCCGGGCAATTCGGTCGAATACATTACCGAATTAGCGTTGATGACTCCGTATGAATACTTGGTCACGCTCGACAGCGAAAAACATTTCACGCACGTTTTACGCATTGACATGAATTCGCCTGATATTTTGTTGCGCGAGGTGAAACACGCCAATCACAATGATATTTTCAGAAGTCTAAATGATTTGTATCCTGTCGGCGCGAAACGTTCACACAGTCGTTATTTAGGTGAAATTTTATTAACCTCAAATCGTCATGAAGTCGTGGCATTGCAACAACAACGTGAGTTTCGTTTTTTCCCGATTGGTCAATTAGCCGAATTGGATTTGCCGCTGAATGTTAGTATTTCTAAACCGTCGCCGTACACGCAAAATGTGGTCGGTTACATGGAACGTCCTGAAAATGGCATTCGTGTTTATCAACATGGAAAGTGTTCGATTTTACCGACGGCACAAGCGGCAAATGATCGCGGTAAAGAAATGCAAGAACGCTTGGGAATCAAAGATTTAATCTTGCCGATTGACCATTTGGCGACGCGCGTTTATAGCCAAAATCGTGAAGCCGCGATTTTGGAATACTTGGCGTTATCCAGTTATTATTATTGGGGAAGTTACGATATTCACGAGCAAAACTCCTCAACGAATGTGACAAAAAATGTCCGTTTAGACCCAGAATCGAAAAGTCCAGCCAAAGTTTTCACGGCGAATAATCATCCGTACTGCGTGAATCATTTGGATAAATTGCCCAGTCCAACCGAAACATTTGTGAGAAATTACGGTCCACGTTTACATCACATCGCGGTTGACGTAAAAGACGGCAACGTGAACGGTAAAGAAAATATCGACGTGGTGGTAGATGCGATTGCGGCGCAAGGCAAAGGCTTTTTGCTTGAAACAGTTGGTTCACGCGAAGAAGGTTTGAAACAAATTTTTTCTTCGGCATCAGATTTTTCATCGTTAATTATTGAATATGTGCAACGTTTTGGCGATTTCCAAGGCTTTTTCACCAAAGAAAACGTGGCTTCATTGACGTTTGCAGCGGGACAGGAAGAAGGCGTTTCAACCAACCATTATTGAGTGCAATTTTATGACTGAAAAACGAGTATTCACGTTACAAGAAAATTCAAAAATTTTATGTGAGCTTCCCGTTTTAGAAGGTACGACGGGTTCTAACGTGCTGGATATTAAAAATTTGTACAGTCAAACGGGCATGTTTGCGTACGATCCAGGATTTAATTCAACCGCCAGTTGCTCGTCAAAAATTACGTTTGTGGATGATCAAGCGGGCGCGTTGTTTTATCGCGGTTATTCGATTGAACAATTGGTGGAGCATTGCAGCTTTTTAGAAGTAAGTTTTGTGCTGCTTTATGGTGAATTGCCTTCGCCCGAACAGTTGCAGGCTTTTGAGAAAAAATCACCTCGCAAACCTTAGTTCATGACCAACTTATCAATTTTTTCAAAGGTTTTCGCCGAGATGCTCATCCGATGGCGGTTATGGTTGGCGTTGTGGGCGCGTTGTCGGCGTTTTATCACGAAGCGTTAGACATTCAATCTGCCGAAGACCGTGAATTAAATGCGATTCGGTTAATTGCAAAAATGCCGACGATTGTGGCGATGTGTTACAAATACAGCGTCGGTTTGCCGTTCATGCAGCCGCAAAATAAATTGAGTTACGTCGAAAATTTCATGCGAATGTTGTTGGCAACGCCTTGTGAAGAGTTTGTGGCAAATCCTGTTTTAGTGCGGGCGTTAGAAAAATTCTTAATTTTGCACGCGGATCATGAACAAAATGCGTCAACGTCAACGGTACGTTTAGCGGGTTCGAGTGGCGCAAATCCGTATGCGTGTATCACGGCAGGAATCGCGTGTTTATGGGGTTCGGCACACGGTGGCGCGAATGAAGCGGTGTTAAATATGTTCCAAAAAATTGGCACGCCTTCCAATGTTTCAGTTTATATCGCCAAAGTAAAAGATAAAGATGATGCGTTCAAATTGTCGGGCGTGGGTCATCAAGTTTATAAAAAATACGATCCGCGAGCCAAAATAATGCGGGAATTGTGTTTTGAAGTATTGGGCGAACTCAATTTATTGGACGATCTTTTATTCCAAACTGCGTTGGAAATTGAGCGCATTGTTTTAGAAGATGCCTATTTTGTCAGTCGTGAAATGTATCCGAAAATCGATTTTTATTCCGGCATTTTGTTACGCGCGTTGGGCATTCCGACCAATATGTTCACGGCAATTTTTGCAATGGCGCGTTCAATTGGGTGGATTTCTCAATGGGACGAAATGATTTCTGACCCGAATCAACGTATCGGCAGACCGCGCCAGCTTTATTGCGGCGTGCCAGAACGCAACGTTTAGCGTTTAATCAAATTGGAATTTTTATGAAACAACTCACCCCCGAAGGGCAACAAATTATTAACCAACTCGCGCAACGCTATAATTTTAGCTCGGACGCGGTGTTCAGTTTGTTGCTATCTGTGATTAACGGCAACGGCTCGATGGCGCAATTTAGTCACCCAGAATTTGGCGGCTCAGGTCAATGGATGCGCGGCGGCATGATTATGTTGGGCGATATGTTTAACAATGGTTTAAAAAACAGCGTTGGGAATTTGTGTCAGGAATTAGCGAATTTGATTGCGAACGAACCGAATTTGATTCAAACGGGTAGTTTTCAATCACAACGCCAAGGCAATCAAGAACAAAATAATTTTAATTCGACGAATGCCGTGAGTTTGTTTGTGCCTGGCGATTCGCAAAATTGGTGGTCGTCGATTGGTTTACAATTTCCAAATAGCACGGGAGCGCAAAATAACATTCGTTATGCGTATTTTGCGAGTATTCGCCGATTAGCGATTCAATTGAATGGCGATATAACGCTTTACGATACATTGGATCATCAAATTGGTGGTTTTTCTCAGCAACAATCGGGCGACGCTTCGCTGACTTTCACCAGTCAATATGGGCTGGTCGATATTAAATCGTTGCCTGTTATTTCCATCAATAATGTTGCGGTGCAAACGCCTAATTCTCAAATAACGTCGCCTGTTGTCGCGGATTCGCTTCCTTCATTTTCTCAAGAAACGGATATTTTTAGCGCGATTGAAAAATTAGCCATTTTAAAAGACAAAGCCATTTTGACTGAAAACGAATTCAACACAAAAAAAGCAGAACTGCTTGCCCGACTTTGAAAAATCAACACAATCACCCTGAAAATAATGACATCAAACAAACATTTGCCTTTTCGTGAAGCCGCGCTGGAATATCATCAATTTCCTATTGCAGGCAAAATCAGCGTTATTCCCAGCAAACATTTATCGAATCAACGCGATTTGGCGTTAGCGTATTCACCAGGCGTGGCGGTGGCGTGTGATGAAATCGTTGCTGATGCAAACAACGTTTATAAATACACGATAAAAAGTAATTTGGTGGCGGTCATTACAAACGGAACGGCGGTTTTAGGGTTAGGAAACATTGGGCCACTCGCGGCAAAACCCGTGATGGAAGGCAAAGCGGTTTTGTTTAAAAAATTCGCGGGAATTGATGTTTTCGATTTAGAAATTGCGGAAACCGATCCCGACAAATTGTGCGACATTATCGCCGCGTTAGAGCCGACATTTGGCGGCATCAATTTAGAAGACATTAAATCGCCAGAATGTTTTTATATCGAACGCAAATTAAGCGAACGCATGAAAATCCCCGTGTTTCACGATGACCAACACGGCACCGCCATTATTGTCGCGGCGGCATTATTGAACGGCTTAAAAATTGTTAAAAAAGATTTGCACCAGTGCAAATTAGTAGTTTCAGGCGCAGGCGCGGCGGCGTTAGCGTGTTTGAATTTGCTGGTTGAAATGGGTTTTCCAATTCACAACATTTTTGTCACCGACATTGAAGGCGTGGTTTATCAAGGTCGCGTTGAATTGATGGACAAAGACAAAATCCGTTTTGCTCAAGATACCAATGCGCGAACCTTGGCGGAAATTATTGTTGATGCCGATATATTTTTAGGATTATCGGCGGCAGGCGTTTTGAAACCTGACATGGTGAAAACGATGGCGGCGCGTCCGTTGATTTTCGCGCTGGCGAATCCAACGCCTGACAAACCCACTTCAAAATCAACTTATTACACCGGTCAAAATCAAATCAGCAATGCTGTAGATTTCGTTGCCATCGGAAAATTGTAAATTTTCAACGTTCGTTAAAATGTCTTCGCCATCTAAAATCGAATCGTCATTACCTTGATAACTGACCACAAATTCTGTGGCATCTGCATTAGACATGATTTGATAATCATCTTTCGCGCCACTGAAAATCGCGACATCGTTGCCGTTGCCACCGTCGATAACATCATTGCCCGCGCCGCCTTCCAAGGTATCGTTACCGCCGGCACCGTTAATCGTATCGTCGCCTGTTTGACCGTCAAACACATTGGCGATTTTTCCGCCGTCGATTTCTTGCAACAAATTATTCAACTCGTTGCCGGTGCCGTTAATCGCCTTCGCACCCGATAAAATCAGTATTTCCACGTTGGGGCTGGTGTTCAAGTCAAAATCTACGCTGGCAATAATTTGATCTTCACCGCCATTTTTGGCTTCGATAATTTTGTCTTCGGTGTTGTTCATGTAATAAGTGTCATCATCCGTGCCGCCGCTTAACGTGTCCATACCGAGTCCGCCGTCCAACGTATCTGCGCCGCTGCCGCCCACTAATTGGTCATTTCCTGCCATGCCTTTCAAGAAATTATCGCCGACATTACCGGTGATTTGATTATTCAATTCGTTGCCGGTGCCGTTGTTATTGATGATTCCCGCGAGCATTAAGTTTTCGACATTTTTGCCTAACGTGTACGACAAAACAGTTTCAACAGAATCGTTGCCGCCCAACTTTACGTTGGCATCGGTTTCGGTGACAGTGTCTTTTAAATTATCGACGATGTAATAATCATTGCCCGCGCCGCCGTCTAACTTGTCTGCGCCCACACCGCCGTTGAGCGTATCGTTGCCAGCATCACCCGTTAATTTGTCGTCCCCTTTGCCGCCGTCGAGCGAATCATTACCGCTGCCGCCGAGTAAAGTGTCGTTGCCGTCGTCGCCGGTTAATTCGTCGTTGCCGTTGCCGCCGTCGAGTAAATCATTACCTGCACCACCGTTTAATTGGTCATCACCGGCGTTGCCCAATAACGTATCCGCACCCGCCATGCCGGACAATAAATCATTTTTTTCCGCGCCGATGAGTTTGTTTTTGTTGGCATCGCCGATTTTCGTGAATCCGTTAATCACAATGCTGGCTTTAATCGCCGCCGTTTCGCCACTGGTTTGAAATTCGGCGTTGTCCAAATCATCGGTGTAACTGACGGTGACGCTGATTTTTTTGCCAATATCGGTTTTGCTCGGATTGTATGTTTCTTTTGTGGCATTTTTAATCGCTACGCCATTGCTCAACCATTGATAACTGAACGCGCCCAGCCCATCCGCATCGTCTAGCGTATTGAGCAACGATAATTTTGTGCCGACTTTTGCGATACCTTGAATAACTACGTTGCCGGTCGGTGGGTTGTTGACGATTTCTGTAATACTGGTGTCGTTTACATTTACCGTCACGCTTTTACTGGCATCGTTAATCAACGTGGCGATTAAATTTTCTTTACCTTCAGTTAATTTATCATTTGAAAACGACACGGCGATGGTACCAGTGCTATTTTTGTCAATCCACAAAAGGCGTGGCAACAGCATTTGGTTATCTACATCTGCGCTGGAAATGCTACCGCTAAACGTTAACGGGAAATCGATGTTGCTTTCGATAGGTACGTTGGTCGTGGTGATTTTGAAATACACGCTTTCGCCTTCGTTCACATTCACTCTATCGACGCTCAACGCATACGTTGGCGTGGCGGCTTGTACAAAAATCGGCGAGCTACTAACTTTTTCAAAGTTGCCCAAACCGTCGGTGTAACTGACTTGTACGCTGATATTTTTGTTCACGTCGTCGTTGATGGGCGTGTAATTCGGTTGCGTTTTGCCGTTGATGATTGCGCCATTGCTGAACCATTGAAAATTAAACGCGCCCACACCGTCTAAATCCTGCACATTGTTTTGAACGGTCAATGTTTGTCCGACTTTCGCGTCACCGTTAATTAAAACATTGCCAGTCGGTGGATTATTCATCGGGTCATTGACGTTAATGGTCACGAATTTTGACGAATCATTCGATAAGGTGAACGTTAAATTTTCGGTGCCTTCCGTAATTTTGTCTTTCAAAAAACTCAGCGGAATTGTTGCTTTGCCATCCGCACCAACAAAAAACGAATTTGGAATATAACCACCGTTCAAATCCGCTGCTGTTGCGCTGCCACTGACATTCACGTTGACCGCTGTATTCGCGGGAACGTTGGTGGTTTGCAAACTCAAATTCACCGTGTCGCCTTCGTTCACATTGAATTTATCGACGCTCAATGAATACGTTGGCGTGGCGGCTTGTACAAAAATTGGTGTGCTACTAACTTTTTCAAAGTTGCCCAAACCGTCGGTGTAACTGGCTTTGACGCTGATTTCTTTGCCAACATCGCTTTGCGTCAAGGTGTACGTTGATTGGATTTTGCCGTTTATTTCAACGCCATTGCTTAACCATTGATAACTCAAAGTCCCTAAACCGTCTTCGTCGCTTAATGTGCTTTGAATCGAAAGTATTTCGCCTTGAATTGCCGTACCGTAAAAGGCAACTGTGCCAGTGTGTGGATGTTGAACGGCAACGGGCGTGAGGCTGGTATCGTTGACCGCAACGCTTTGGCTTTCGCCGCTGTTTAACGTTAATGTTAAATTTTCTGTAGTTTCGGTAAATTTATCCGCCAAAAACTTCACAGCCAACGACGCTTTGCCATTTGCATCGACGACAAAACTGGTTGTTTTCAAACCACCTAAAACATCCGCATCCGAAATCGAACCGCCAAAGTTAAACGGAATTTCTGTGTCAGCATCTACATGTTCAGTTACGAGTTGAAACGTCACCGTGTCGCCTTCATTCACACTGGTTTTATCAACGGTTAACGCATAAGTTGGCGGCAAAATTTCTTCGGGTTTTGGTTCAATTAACGTCGTCGCATCACTCGTGACACTTTCCAGCTTATTCAAACCGTCGGTGTAACTCACTTTTACGCTTATAGCTGTGCCAATGTCATTTTCTGAAAGTGTGTAACTCGATTGTGTTGCGCCGCTAATTGCTTTGCCATTTCGTAACCACGCATAACTGAACGCGCCTAAACCGTCTTCGTCTTTTAACGTGTTTTGAATTGACAACATTTCATCTTGAATCGCGTTGCCGTTGATTTGAATTTTGCCAGTTGGTGGATGTTGGATTGGAACGGGGGTCGCGATGATTGGGTTGTCACTCACGGTCTCTGTAGACCCTGCGGTGTAGCTAGCCGTTAGATTGTAAGAATCGCTAATGTAGCTATCACTGCTACTGATAGCTACATAATAATCGCCAGCCGTTGGCGTTGAAATTTGATAAGTTTTGTCTTTACCAGTTTCAAAGTGGTTAAGTAATACACCGTTAGCGTTATACAGTCCCAACTGAAAATAGTTATAGCCGAGCCAAGCGTTCTGCCCTTCTGGTACGTCAAACACTAAACTCACCGAGTCACCCGCTGAAACGGTAAATTTGTAATAATCGGCATCACTAGAATTTAATAGCTGCCCCGTTATCGAAGTACCTAACGCTACTGCATTAGCGGTTGCTGTTGAATCATTGCTTTCTGCTTCGTAGCTGGTTATTGCCATTTTCGTGTCCCGTTGAGTTAAATTTCGTTCTTAGTTTCTTCGAGTGTTTTCAAAAAATCGCGCATTTCTTGATTGTCCACTCGCTGATAAAGCTCTAACACAGGCAACGTTAAACCAATGGATTCAAAGGTAATGTCGTCGTCAATAAAATAATACGTTGGTTGCCAGTTTGCGGACTTTCGACAAACTTCAATTTCGACACGGTCTTGTTCAATTAAAACGTATTCTTCCAAACTCGGAATGTTTTGATAGATTTGCCGTTTTAGATTTTTATCAAACTTGCGCGTGGAATTAGACAACACTTCGACAATAATACGCGGCGATTCGGTGTAATACTCGTTTTCATCATCATTTTGACACACGACTAACACGTCAGGATAAAAGTATTTTTTGCCTTTGTCGGCGCGAACTTTGATGTCAGAACTAAACGCTTCACACAATGTGCCTTTTAAATGCTGACGAAACTCAGCAAAAACATTTCCCGTTAAACGTTGGTGATTTTTACTCGCGCCCGACATCGCAAAAATTTCACCGTTGAAATACTCGTGTTTCACGTCGCAGACTTTTTCATTTTCCAGATATTCTTGTTCACTGACGAAATCGGGGTTGTAATTGGGTAAGTTCATGGTGGTTTCCAGTTTAAAAAAGGTTGAACGCAGTTTAAACCTTGTTGCGTAGTTTGTTCTATTGTTGAAACGGCTAATCCGGTTATTTTTGCAATTTCGGTGTCATTCATTGCCGAAGGTAAATTTTTAGCAATTTCAATTATGCGAAATGTGTGAATGTAATTTAATCTTTGTGTGGAATAAAATCAGTTGTTTTAAAATAGGACGGCGTTTAAGGTAATTTCACTTTTACGACTTTTCAACATGAGAATTTTTATGACTAATTTCACGCTCAATTGCCCGACACCGTTGCATTATGAACAAATTGTTTTGGCGCACGGCGGCGGCGGACGGTTGATGCAGCAACTTTTAGATTCCACCGTTCAGCCGATTTTTAATAATCCGTTGCTGCAACAAAAACAAGATTGCGCTGTGTTTCCGATTGGCGACCAAAAACTTGCGTTCACCACCGATTCGTATGTGATTAACCCGGTATTTTTTGCCGGTGGCGATATTGGCAAATTAGCGGTCGGCGGCACGTTGAACGATTTGGCAATGAGTGGCGCGAAACCGTTATATTTAAGTTGCGGGTTAATTTTAGAAGAAGGTTTTGCGATTGCCGATTTGAAACGTATTTTACAATCCATGCAAACCACCGCCGAAGGGGCTGGCGTGTCGATTGTCACGGGCGCAACAGGTGATATTTACGAGCAACAAGTCATGTTCAAATCTGCTACCGATATTACCTATACGGCACGGCGCATCATGGTTGAGCTGAAACAAAAAAACCGTAATGGGGACGATGAAATCCGCATTTTGTGCAATCTTGAAAAAGAAGCGGCAGATGCCATAATTTACCGTGGAACGTTGGGGAATTAAAACGGCTTTCCCAACGTTTGGAATGATATTTTCATTATGAAATCAACAGGTTGGGCTATCCAAAAGCGGCACTTTTTGGATTCGCTTTGGCATTGGTGGCGTTTAATTTATATGCGGTGGTGAGGGCTGCATTACAAGTGGCACACCCTGAAACCGACATCCAAGAAGAAGTTTCCGAATACTGCATCGCCAGCGATATTCGCGCTATTTATAGCGGGATGGTTATCGCGGTTGATTATCAGGATTGGTCTATTTTCCAAAAAGCGACTATTGCTCAGATGGCGGTATTACGGGTCAATTTAGCGCGTACTTGTAATTTAGCCAAACTGAAGAAAAAGAAACGGGGCGTGAAAAAACCAAAAGTGAACGTAAAACTCGATAAAAAATACCTCATGTGTCTACGCTCAAGCTGCTTTCCGGTAATCCGTAAAAAACACCTTGAAAGGGCTGGGGTTAATTCCCCGCCGCTTGCGGCGTACAATGGGTCATGAGCCAGTATATACATAAAAGTCATAATGTTAGCGTTTTGATATATCACTTAGTTTTCCCTGCAAAATACAGACGAGCTATTTTCGATGAGAAAGTAGACGATGTATCGAAATCAATTTGTTTGGAAGTCGAAAAGAAATACCAAATTCAGTTTTTAGAAATTGCTACGGATGAAGACCATGTTCATTTTTTGGTGCAATCCGTACCAACATACAGAGTGACAAAAATTGTCACGCTAATAAAAAGTCTGACGGCTAGAGAAATTTTCAAAAAATGTCCTCATGTAAAAAAGCAATTTGGGGGGATTTTGGAGTGATGGTTACTTTGCGAGTACCGTTGGTAAGCATGGTAATGAAACTGTTATATAAAATTATGTGAAAGCTCAGGGGAAGGAATACTCAAAGTTGTACGCAAATTTACAGCTTTCGCTTTTCTAAATTGCGGCGGGGAAATTTATTAATAACGGGCGAATAAAGCCTTTATCGCCCATCAATAATCCGTGAATTTCGTTGGTCATATCCTAAAGGACATCCCGTTCGTCGATATTGGCTGCCGCAAACGTATAATCACAAATCACCCCCATCAAAGCTAATCACAATGTAGCCCTCAAAGCCATAATAATCGAGCTTCTTTGAAGCGCAATAGCTGTAATTCGCCTCGTCTTTAAAACATTTGCTATGCGCCGACCTTTTTTACAACCAAGTGATGATGCACTCGCCTCTTCATATAATGCCGTACTTTGTTTGACAAAAGTAGAGCGTGAACCTTAGGTTTGGAAACCAATCATACCAATGATTGCGAAAATATCGCCAGATGCTTTTGTCTTGGTCTTTTCCCATAAATTCACCCACCAGCTCCATGGTAATAACCTCGCCATCACTGAGTTTCGGGGCAAATCCTCGTTTTCTTAGCGGGACTTTTACGACATCCTGTAACGCTTCGTCTACACAGCAATTAACGGTGTGATAAAATTTTCGACTGGCATGACCCTCCTCTTGAATTTAGTTGCTTTGGCAAAAACAACTTTACAGGAAATCGGGTCATGATTTCAATTCAACAAAAAGTCGAACATCGTGTAGCATTGATAAAAATCTCGTGGAACTTTGATGACGTTTGTTTAAACTCCCCCCATATTGGCTGTGTTGCACTTTATGTTGTGAATAAGTATTCGTCAAATTTAAGATATCCGCAGTTTTTATGCAAAAAAATTATTTTATGGCGACAATTAATGTGAAGTGTCAAGAATGCGATTGGGACGATATTGTAAAATAGGGATATTTCTCGTGTAATACCAATACTGTTATTAAACGTATCAAGGCAAGGACATTTGAGCCAAGTCGATTTAGCTTATTTAGATTGTCTCACCGACAGAAAAAATAGAAGTGACAATCTTCCGTGTGGCGGATGGCGATGAAATGTGGAGTTTTGTGGGTAAAATCCAAACAACATTGGATTTTACAAGCGATAAATCACCATAGCGGAAAGGTATTAGCGCATGTATTCGGTAGACATAAAGAGGGGGCTAAAAAGATGGGTAATTAAGACCATTTTGTAATTAATACGTTTTACACCGATGGTTGTGCGGCTTGTAGCTTATCCTCCGTTGCCGAAGAACACATTATCAATAGATTCGAATTCGGTTTTCCGCAAATGCACATCAACAAAAGTGTAACACTACCATCTTTGGGGAAATAAGTTTTTGGCGATGGACTAGGGATTCGAACCCCAGGAACCTTTCGGTTCGACGGTTTTCAAGACCGTTGCTTTCGACCGCTCAGCCAGTCCACCTCAAAACTTACCCTGCGTATTATAGCGACAAAGTCGCTTTTTGCAAGCAAAACGTCAAATTTTGGATGACTTTGACGTTTTTTAGCGATAGTTTTATTTGCTTCGGTCTAATTTGCGATAGCCAATCGCTTCGCTTAAATGTTGAATTTCAATGTCTGGCGAATTCGCTAAATCCGCAATCGTTCGCGCCAATTTTAAAATGCGATGATAGGCGCGATTCGATAAACCAAACCGTTCCATCGCTTGATCTAACAATCGATGACTTGAATCCGACACTTCGCACCATTGTTTTACTTCTTTCGCGCTTAATGCTGAATTCGCTTTGCCGCTGCGAGCAATGGCAAGATTTCGTGCCGCAACTACTCGCACTCGAATCGTCGCACTACTTTCTTCACCGTCTGGCGAACCACGTCGCAACACATCGTGCGACACACGCGGCACTTCCAAGTGCATGTCAATTCTGTCTAAAAGTGGCCCTGAAATTTTCGCCCGATAACGCCCCACTTGTTCCGAACTGCAATGACAACGCCCCGACGCATCGCCCAAATACCCGCAGGGACACGGATTCATTGCCGCAATCAACTGAAAACGCGCTGGAAAATCCACTTGTCGCGCCGCGCGAGAAATCGTGATATGTCCCGTTTCTAACGGTTCACGCAATACTTCCAACACTTTGCGATCAAATTCTGGTAATTCATCCAGAAACAACGTGCCGTAATGCGACAACGAAATTTCACCTGGTCGTGGATTACTGCCGCCACCGACTAATGCCGCAGCTGAAGCCGAATGATGCGGCGCACGATAAGGCGGACGCAACCAATTCGCCACGTCCAAACCTTGATCGCTAATCGACGCAATTGCCGCCGTTTCTTGCGCTTGTTCTTCGGTTAAAAATGGCAAAATCGTTGGCAATCGTGCCGCCAACATGGATTTCCCCGTTCCAGGTGGCCCCAACATTAACAAATTGTGTGCGCCCGCCGCCGCAATTTCAAACGCGCGTTTAACGTGATATTGCCCGTGAACGTCCGAAAAATCCAACTCGTGCTGAATTTCCGTCGGTTGCGGTTGCTGATACGTCGTTTGAATTTGCGTTCGTCCATTCAAATGAGCGCACACTTCCAGCAAATGCGCGGCGGGTAGAATTTCCACGTTTTTGACTAATGCCGCTTCTGCCGTATTTTCTTTGGGCAAAATCAGCTGCCGTTTGCAATCTCGCGCACGAATCGCAACGGGCAAAACACCTGTAATCGGACGCAATTCACCGCCCAACGACAATTCACCCACGCATTCATATTTATCCAAATCCTTGGTTGAAATCTGACCGCTTGCCGCCAAAATTCCCAACGCAATCGCCAAATCGAAACGCCCGCCTTCTTTCGGTAAATCAGCAGGCGCAAGATTCACCGTAATCCGTTGCGCGGGGAAATCGAAACGGCAATTTTGAATCGCGCCACGCACGCGATCTTTGCTTTCTTTCACCGCCGTTTCAGGCAAACCCACGATATTTAACGCGGGCAAACCATTCGCAACGTGAACTTCAACGGTCACTAAGGGCGCGTCAATGCCAGAACGACCGCGACTGTAAATGACGGCTAAACCCATGTTAGTAAACTCAATCTTGGTTTGGCGCGACGGAGGCTTCCAATGCTTCAACACGTTTTTCAAGAGCTTCCAAATTCGTGCGCGTTTTGGCTAACACTAATTTTTGCACTTCAAATTCTTCACGAGTCACTAAATCCATTTTGCCCAACGCGCTTTGTAAAACAGCCCGAAAGGTTTTTTCTAAATCGTCTTTAATCGTGTGCAACGCAGGCGGAATAACGCCTGCTAATTTATTTGCCATTTCATCAATGGTTTTAGTATCAAACATAATAATCTCTCAGAAAATGGTGGAAAAAGGTCAAACTACGCAAACGCTTTTTTGAAAAATTCAGGTTGCGCCATTGCCGCGTGATGAATGTCGAGGTTGTAATAAACCGTTTCAAACTCTTTGTTCGCGCACTCGTCAGCACGGAAAGTTAGTGCCGTTTTGCTGGCAATTGTCGCGCTCCACCAACCAGACGGATAAATACATTGCGGGAAAAATAACGTTTGTTGATGACCGAAACCAGCCGTTTGCATCGCGCCACGCATGTCTTTGATTAACTGTAAATGCAATAACGCCGATTCACTTTGTTGAACCAACATGCCGTCTTCCGCCAAGCACGCCACGCAATCACGGTAAAACGCTTCGCCGAATAAACCTTCCGCCACACCAACTGGATCGGTGCTATCAACAATAATTAAATCGACCGAATTGGGCGCAGCATCTTTCAGCCATTGAATGCCGTCGATGAATTTCAAATCTGCACGAACATCGCCGTTGGATTCGCACAATTCGGGGAAATAAATTTCCGCCAAACGGGTGACGCGCTCATCGATGTCAATTTGGACGGCTTCTTCCACGTTTTTATGTTTTAACACTTCGCGCAACGTGCCGCAATCGCCGCCGCCAATAATCCAAACACGTTTTGGATTCGGGTGTAAAAACAACGCGGGGTGACTAATCATTTCGTGATAAAAGAAATTATCGCGCGTTGAAACCATCGTGCAACCGTCAATCACCATCAATTTACCAAACGTTTCTGTGTCGTAAATTTCCAGTTTCTGAAACTCTGATTGTTCTTCGTGCAGCTTTTCGTTAATTTTGAGCGAAAACGCCGTGCCAGTTGACAACATTTGTTCGGTAAACCATTCGTTTGAATTCATGTGTTAAAATCCTAAAAATTAAAAAAGAGAAGTAAGGTGGTTATTATAGTTGGATTAACGCTTTGCTTGCACCTTGAACCTTTCACCTTTTAGCGAAATTAGCGAAACTCATGCAAATTCATTTAATTACCGTCGGAACAAAAATGCCTAATTGGGTTCAACAAGGTTACGACGAATACGCTAAACGCTTGCCGCGCGAGTGTGAATTGGTGTTGAAAGAAATTCCAGCGGGGAAACGCGGCAAAAATAGTGACGTGGCACGAATTGTCAAAGACGAAGGCGAGCGAATGTTGGCGGCGATTCCGTCACACAGTCATTTGGTGACGTTAGATTTAGGCGGAAAATTATGGACGACGGTCGAGTTGTCCGACGCAATGCAACGTTGGCAAGGTAACGGACAACACGTTTCGTTATTGGTCGGTGGCCCAGAAGGTTTAGCAGATGCCGTGAAACAAAGTGCGCGAGAATCCTGGTGTTTGTCGAATCTCACCTTTCCACATCCGCTGGTAAGAATTGTCGTCGCGGAACAGATTTATCGGGCGTGGAGTATTTTACAAAATCATCCGTATCATCGTTAACCTATCCATTTTAAGTGAAATCGCTATTGAGCTTTTGAACATAAAACACGGAATTATTACACCCGATGAACATGAACATTGAGCATTGATGACTGAAAAACATAGGTGAAAATATTTTGCCCATCTTCATAGGCCACGTTATAGGAAATATGATATTTTTCACAGATATTTTTAACCATATTCAATCCTAATCCTAAACCTCTTTTGGCTTCATCTTCTCTGAAATTTTTTTCAAAGATTTTATTTTTATCCTTAATTTGGCTTCCATACGTTTTAATAGCAAGTATTGCTACGTCATTTGATTGTAAAAGACTGATGGTGATGGGTTTGTTTTTAATGGCGTATTTCATTCCATTTGAAATGTTATTATCAATAATTCGCTCTAATTCGATGTGATTGATATGCGTAAAAATATCTTCTTCAATCGTTGCTTGAATCTCTTTATGACTGACCTTTGAAATAGTTGAAAAAAACTCAATTCGTTTCTTCAAAAAATCACTCAGATTGATATTTATCGGTGAGTATTCAATCGTATCAGCTGACGCAACATAAGCTAAATCTTCATAAAAATTTGAAAGCATATTGATAGATGAATCAATTCTATCAATATAGGACGATAGAGATTTATCGGTTTGAAATTGTTTAATCATTTCACCATTCATCATAATGTTTGTTAATGGCGTTCTTAATTGATGAACCGTGTCAGCAATAAACTGATTCTTATCTTTTAAGATATTGGCACTGCGTTCAATTTCTTTATTTAATCTATTGCGTTCAATTTCTTTATTTAATCTATTATGCAAATCGTTATAACTTTCATTTAAAACAGCCATTTCTTCAATTTTTATATTGCTAATATCAGAGTATTGATTATTTTTTATATTATCAATAATTTTCAAAAGCGGATTTGAGAGCTTTCTTATAATGAACAGATAAATTAAAACTAAAATACTCAATATGAAAAAAAGTTGTATGGCGGCTTGGATAAATGTTTTTTGTATATCGCTTTCTAATTCTTTTGTTGAATAAGTTGTTTTTACTATGAGTTTTGTTCCAGTCGATTTGTTAAACAACCCATTTGTTACAGCGTAGAGGGTGAATCGATGTTCTGGCAAATTAAGTGAACGAAGAAGATTATCATCACGAAATACTTCATCAATGACTTCATTGATATGTTCTTCATTATTTAGAAGGTCTTTAATATCTAATTTTGTTAAATCCTCCAATCGCTTATTCTTGATAGAAGAATCATTATATAGCTGAAATAGAAGACTCTTTGTCGCTTCCCAACCCTCCTGATGCAAAAATTTTTTGCTGAGATTTGTTTTATCGAATTCAAGTTTCTGAATAGCATTATTGCCAAGATAAAGTTCAATTAGTCCAACATTTTTGATTAAGTCGTGTTTTTCTTTAAATTCTCTTAAAAAATCTAGGGCGAATGCAATTTGCAGAACATATTTTTCATCATTTGATAATTTTATGAAATACCGCTTAAACACCATAGATGATGGGGTAATTGAGTCAATTATGATGGGAGAGATGTCAAGAGCCGCTTTTTTAGTAAAAATGGAACTCATCAGCTCTCTTATCTCCATCATGCTATTAAAGTTAAGACCTATATCGGTTTTATAAGAGGCATCTTCAATAATGTAGTCTTTATTGATTAAAAAAACTTGATAACTTCCAAAGTGGACACCTTTGTTTAATTCTTCAGCGGCTTTATCAACATTAAAATGCTTACCATCTCTTTTATAGATTTTATACAGTTGATTTAATTTTGAGATATTTTCTGATTCATGTTGATTAAATTCATATTGTAATCCATCAAAAAGTAGGCGGTAATCTTCGCGGATTTGTTGGGTAACATGAATATATTTATTGGAATAATTTTGAATTAGCATCTTTCGATAATTTTGAAATTTAATCGCGTCGCCAATAACTACCACCATGATTACTAATAAAAAAAATGATGCGATGTAAAAATTTAGCTTAATTTTTAATTTCAAATTTGTATCCTATTCCTCGATTCGCAAAAATAAAATTTTCACCATTATCAAAATGTTTTCTCAAGTCATTTATCAATTGCCTTAAAGGATAAGAATCTTTAATTTCATTTTCCCAAACGTAGTTTTCAATTTTTTCAGTTGTTAAAATTTTATTGATATTTTTCAAAAATAAATTTAACAGACGTTTTTCTTTTTTTCTTAATCTTTTAGCAACACCATTAACATTTAGTTCTTCATATTCCAAATCATAAGTGACTGAATCGGATATTTTTATTAGCGTGTCGTTATTTTTTGATTTGCTTATTAGCTTGCTAATTCTTATGTTTAATTCTTCTAAATAAAATGGCTTTTTAATGTAATCATCACAACCATTTTTATAAGCTAACTTAAACCCCTCCAACTCCATTGAAGCCGTTATCATAATGATGGGCGTATCTATATCCTTATTTCGGATATATTTCACAATTTCCAATCCATTAACACGCGGAATGTTAATATCGATAATATATAAATCAAAATTAGACTTATCGATAACGTGAATGGCATCTGCACCGTCTTCTAAATCTATTACTTCATTACCTTTTAGCTTTAGATAATTCGTAATAGTTCCATTTAATAAGAAATCATCTTCTATGAGTAAAATTTTCATTTTTTATTATTGGCTTTGTTTTTTTTTCATTCAAAAATAGGCTCAAGTTTTGCTAATACTTCAGCAATAATCGAGGTTGGAACACTTTCTAATTTACGCGCATTGCGAGAATTTAAATCCAAAGCACGAGGTTGGTCACAACGAATAATGCCTGTCGTATTGATTCCAGAATTAGCCAGCGATACTGCAAATCCCGCTGTTCGTGCAAAATTGCCGCCGTTGGTAATTGGAACAACAATTGGTAATTTGGTTAATCGATTAAACGCAAAAGGCGAAACCACTAAAACAGGACGTGTCCCTTGCTGTTCATATCCAAACGTTGGGTCAAGCGAAACAAGATAAATATCACCACGTTCCATTACAACAACTCCGCGCCAACAGGCTTCATATCAAGCCATTCACGTTCTTCGGTGCTGATTTCAATGGTTTCATCACATTGTGCCAACAATTCTTCTAAGGTGTATTTTGGGCGATTTTGGGCTTGAATGACTAACCGTTCACCCTCAATAGCAATGCCAACTGTCGCGCCAATTTGTAAATGGAGAATATCAAGAATTGCAGGCGGAACCGCTAACATCACTGAGCCGCCGACTTTGCGTAGATTTGTAGAATACATGAATGGATTCCTTTAAATTATATTTAAATATAATTCATGGTATCACGGAAGAATTTAAATCGAAAGATGATGATGTCTGGCAGATTCAAGTCCTTTTACCCGTGTCAACAACGGTTGAACTTATGACTTGAATCTGCCGATGCTTTATGACTTCGGGCGCGTAAATAACACAAACAACCCAAGAACGATGTCACCAAAAAACCAAATACCGAAAATCATTGCTGCACCAAGACCAGTACCAATTGCAGCACCTGCTTGTTCAGCTCCTGACAATGCCTCCATACCTTCAGTTGCTTTTCCCATGCCAGCAACAAGCCAGATAGCCATCAGTATGTTGAAACCGATAAAACTCCATTTTATTAGTTTTCCAAAAAAACCTCTTTTGGGTTTTCTTAACTGAATTCCACACTTCTGACATTTGAGCGCGGTATCGCTAATTTCTGTTTGACATTCAGGGCAATTGATTAGTGCCATTTTTTTCTCCTTTAAAGTGTTAAGGATTTAAAATTCTGGTTAATGTAAAAGGCAGATTCAAGTCTTTTCACCTGTTGTACTTATGTCTTGAATCTGCCAAGTATATCAATCACATTGAGAAGCACCACCTATAAAAGGCATATCGACAACACGGCAGGTGACTGTAAGTTGTTTTCCAACATCAAGATCTGCAAGAAGGTTTTTATCTTTTGTGTAGACTGTCCAGCCACTGACTGTGCCGCTAGCCTCAAAGGTGAAATAACTATCGCTAATATTTTTCACTCTTCCTGTTGTTGCTACCGATTTGCCGATTATATCTCTAGCAAATCGTGCTTTATTAGACTTTTCGGCAGTCCCCAGCTCATCTGCAGTCATGGTCAAGTCAGCCGAATGTGCAGCTGTCATACTTGTCATAAAAATAAAGCCTAATCCTAATAATAACGTTTTCTTTTTTGTCATTGTATTACCCTTTTTTTCAAATAAATTGCCCCACAGCCAAGCGGCGGAGATTTAGAAAAGCGAAAGCTGCTGAGAATTTACATACAACTTCGAGTATCCTTTCCGAAAAAGAGTATATCGACCAATTGTCAGACGAATGTCAGATTGCGTTAAAATGTATGAAAAATTGAGAAAAACCCCATAAAGATTTTTAACGACAAATGAAAAAATACAACATTTACCTTATATATTTATGCCGAATCCGCCTTTGATTATTTACTAGATAAACAATACTCACCGCTAGAAACGTAACCACTCGGGCAACTTCCCTGTTTTTGAATTGCCTGTCTTGAGCTATTACTTGATGCTAAACAGTAATCACCACTAGAAACATAACCACTTGGACAGCTACCATTTTTCACAATAGCAAAACGTGAATTATTACCACTAGGAATGCAATAATTACCACTGGAAACATAACTGCTTGGACAGCTACCGTTTTTGATGATTGGTTGAGCAAAAAGTGGCATTGCAAATAAAGTTCCAGACATGATCAAGAGCGGTACAAAACAAATTAGTGATTTTTTCATAGGTTTTTCCTTTCTTGATAGCAGTTCAAAATCATAAATTCTCAAAAAGACTTTAACTGCTCAGGCTATCCGATAAATTTTAATCATTAAAAATAGTTGAGAGTGTAAATAATTCCGTGAAATGATTTCAATTAGTTGAAATCTGTTTACACAGAATTATTCACACTCTCATTTTTGACCGTATCCTAAGGTGATACCGTCTCGAGAAACGAGTGACTAGAAAGGGAAAAACCATCCAAAGGGCGACTCTTACAACTCTCTCACTGGATAATCTTGTCTCGCATTCCTTAAATGCAGTGTGCCTTTCCACCATTTGGGTGGCATTTGGCATTCGCAGGTGCTGAAACCGCCATCATGGTACCTGTGATAAAAGCAACTGTAAGGATGATCGAAGCAATACGTTTCATTATATTCATTATAAATCTCCAAAAAACCTGACATTTTAGTCAGTGAAAAATAGTTGTGATACTTCTGAACAAGAAGGGTGCTGTCAACCTAAGAAAAACCTTCACGGCATAAACATCCCCTTCTATGTAAAACTCTAACTGATCCGTCAACAGTAATCAGGGGTTCCAACACTAAGGGGAAGATATTGTGAAGGGCTGAAGGTGAACGCCCTTCAACCCAAGAGTGGTAACTCTTAAATGCAGCTTAACTTTTTGCCAACCATATGGCATTTGGCATTCGCAGGTGCTGAAATCGCCATCATGGTACCTGTGATAAAAGTAGCTGTAAGAATGATCGAAGCAATGCGTTTCATTATTTTCATTATAAATCTCCAAAAAAAACTGACATTTTAGTCAGTGAAAAATAGTTGTGATACTTCTGGAACAAGAAGGGGGCAACCTAAGAAAAAACTTTCACGACATAAACTTTCCCCTTCTGTGTAAAACTCTAACAGCCAATTGTCAGACGAATGTCAGATTGCGTTAAAATGTGTGAAAAATTGAGAAAAAACCCATAAAAATTTTTAACTACGAATGAAAAAATACAACCTTTACCTTATTTTCACGCTAATGCCACTCTGTACTCATGCCGAATCCGCCTTAGAATTACCGCCAATGGTCATTACCTCATCAAATATCAGCAACTATAATCACGACTATAATCACGACGATTTACACGACGTGGAATTGCCTGATTTAAACGGCGTGTTGCGTCAAGAACCAAGCATCACACTCAATCAAGGCAGTGGGCAAATGACTTCAGATTTAAGTTTTCGCGGTGCTAGGGGGCAAGGAATGCTCACTTTAGATGGCGTACCATTGTTTAGTAATTTTGTGGGCGTTTATTCTTTGCAGCGTTATTCGATAAATGAATTAGAAAGCGTCAAATTCTCGCGCAGTTTTGATGGTAATTTTAATGGCAGTCGAACTTTAGGCGGAGCCATTCATTTAAAAACGCGGCAACTGCAAGAAAACGATAATTTTCTGCATTTCGAAGGCGGAAGTTATGACACGTTGCGTGAATCCGCAGGCGCGGGTTTTACATCGGAACTCGGTAATTTTTCAGGTGTTTTTGGTAGAACAGATGTTTTCAACGGCGTGAGTGAATCCCGATTTGGTACAGAACGCGATGAATTTGAAATGAATCATGCGTCAGGAAATTGGAGCAAAAATTTTGACAAGGGCGGATTAGACGCATCCTTTTATTTCGTTAAATCGAAACAAGACATTGATGATGCAGGATTATTACCCAATAACACGTTTGGTTGGGTTGATGACCTGCAAGGCAAACTTTCTGATGAAACGTGGGTGGCACAATTACATGGACAATATGATTTATCGTCAAACTGGAATACGTCTTTACAATTAGGCTTTACGCAAGATCAACAAAAAATGAAAACCACTGAGATTAAACCGTTTTCAATCACAAACCAGTTGTTCATGGCAGATTGGAAAAATACGCACCAGTTAGCATTAAGCGAAAATGTTAATCATCGTGCATCGATTGTGTGGGGTGTGAATGCTCAACATCAGCAAACGTTAAATGTGCCGTCATCACAGACAATTATTAGTCCTAATGTGCATGGCGAATTGCGTTTAGAAAATTGGAAATTCGATGCAGATACACGTTTGGATTTGAATGATATTTACGGCAATCATCAAGTGTTTTCAGTTGGTGTAAATCGCTCGTTATCACAAACGACAAACATCTGGGCGAAAGGCGGTACAGGCTATCGTCAACCAGGTGTGAGTGAGTTAATGCACCCAATTTATGGCAATAAAAGTTTGCAAGGTGAATCAAGTCGCGGTGGTGAAATAGGTCTGCGCTGGAATCCATTTTTAGACAGTGAAATTAACATAAGTGGTTATTATCAAAATTATCAACAAATGATTATCTTGCAATACGACCCAACAGTTGGCTCTGTTAGAGCAAGAAATTTACCCAATGCAGATGTTTTTGGTACTGAAATCCAATCACAACATCGTTGGTCTGATTTTTGGAAAAGCGGACTAAATTACGGCTATATGTCTGCTAAAAATACTGAAAATAATTTATATGTGCCGAATCTGCCTGAGCATCAAGGTTCTTTTTGGAACGAATTCCAATTACTTAAACCATTAAAAATGCGAGTCGATTTAACTTTCCATGATGCGTATTTTTTTGACGGCGGCAATACACAAAAAGCCAATGCCGCACCTCGTTTAAATGCGTTATTGAAATATCAACTCACTCCAAAAACAGATTTGTATTTGCGCGGGGAAAACATTGGCAATAATCGCACGATGGAAATTAACAATTTTGGTGTTAATGGTGTAGCAGTCTATTTTGGCTTGCAAACTGGGTTTTAGTTTTATCACTGTTTATGAGTTCGCTAAATGTTTGTCAATCACAGGCGGTAATTTTTTAGGTGATTTAATGCGGAGCTGTTTATTGACATTAAATCGCCCAAAAACCACCTCAATATCCGCATTGGTTACGCCAAATTGACCCGCCAAAAATCGAACCATGTGATCAGTTGCTCGTCCGCCTACGGGTGTTGCCGTCACGCTGATTTTCAATTGATTGCCTTTCGGTTTGCCAATAACATCTTGTTTCGCGCTCGGTTTTCCCAAAATGTTCAACACCAACGTTTCGCCTTCCCACGCACAAAACGAATTCATCTCTACTCGTTTATTGCTCATATTTTCCTCAGTTTGAACGTTAAAAAGCGCGAATAAAAAAGGGCGTGACAAAAATCATGCCTAAATGGAGTCGAATCAATTACAAAACAAAATCCGTCGCGATCAAGTTTTCAAGCAAATTGATTAAACTATTGCCAACAGCGTGCGCTAAATTTACAGGGACGGCATTACCAATTTGCTTATATTACGCCGCCATTGTACCGATGAATTGCCAATTATCAGGAAACGTTTGAATTCGTGCATATTCACGCACCGTTAAAGGTCTAGTTTCATCGGGATGACAACGTTCTGTTTGATTTTGTGCAGGTGAACAGGTCAACGTTAAACTCGGTTCATTCCATGCTAATCGTCGCGCCCTTCCAGTTCTGCCTCCGCCCATAAAATAACTTTTTTTCATATAATCGCGTTGAATATCTTCGGGCAAATGCCGCCAACAACTGCCAGCGGCAACCAAATCTAAAACAGCTTTCTTTTTTGGTGGATAAATCTTCCCTTCTGATTTTGGCACGTCGCAATCGAATAATTCTCCGGCTTTTAACGCTTCATGCAAAGTCATCATTTTTTCGTGCGATTTTGGCAACTCAAACTTAGCCTTACTCACTAAATCGTTTCGCACACCGATTAAAAATAACCGCTCTCGTTTTTGTGGGACTCGATGATTTACTGCCGAACGAAATTTCATACGTTGAAATTCTCGAAACCTTGATATTTTTTGAACGCCAACAAATACAGGCTTTTCAATAAATTCGGCGATATTTTTTCAAGTTCTGCGAAAATGGTATTGACACTATTTTTCTGAACGATTGTGGCAATAACGTCTTCAATAACCATCGGCAATTTTTCGCACAATTGTTTAAACACCGTTTGTTCGCCTGTTACCGTTACCAACGTATAAAATTTGTCAATTGACACACGGCGGATATTCTCATTTTCAACACGTTCGCCGTCCAAACTTATAACCCATTTTGTGTTTTGACTTTTCTCTGTGTCGCTGATAAATGCTAAATTGTAGACACTCATTATTGTAGACAGTCATTAAATTTTATATCTGATGGTAAGAAGTTTTTTGTATTGGCAACTCAAAAGCAGGATTAAAAATGAATCCTGTGTTCAAATCAATTACGCCTTTCGAAACCATATTTAGGTAGGAGCAGATGCCTAGTATAACTACATCAATTTATACATAACGCTTGAATTCACAATCACAAAAACTTTTACCATAGATATTTTTTTTTGTAATTGATGTGTCACAATGGCATTGTGGTTCGTTCAAGTCTTAACTGAATTGACACACAAGAATGTTAGGCTTTCACAATAATAATTACTTTTGGAATTTTTTATGGGACCACATTATTTAAATCGTTTTTTCACCCCAAAATCTGTTGCCATCGTTGGCGCATCTGAACGCCCTGAAAGCGTGGGTTATCGGTTATTGCTCAATATGCAAGAAGCCGAATTCCAGGGCGGTTTATACCCCGTCAATCATAAACGTGAATACATTTTAGGTTTGAAAGCCTACCCCGATTTAAATTCTGTTCCTGAAGATTTAGATTTGGTTGTTATTTCAACGCCCGCGCCGACTGTGCCAAGTGTGATGCGTCAATGCGGCGAAAAAGGCGTAAATTCGGTGATAATAATCACCGCAGGATTTGGCGAATTGGGCGAAGAAGGCAAACGTTTACAACAAGAAGTGTTGGACATTGCCCACCGTTACAACATTCGTTTAATTGGTCCGAATTGTTTAGGGGTGGCGCGTCCGAGTGGCTTTTTAAATGCGACCTTTGGCGACGGCACTATTCAAGACGGCAATTTAGCATTGCTTTCACAATCGGGCGCGGTTTGTACCGCGATTTTAGATTGGGCAAAATCAGAAGATATTGGTTTTTCAACCGTGGTTTCAATGGGCGGCGCAGCAGATATTGATTTTGGCGAAGTGTTGGATTATTTAGCGACCGATACCAAAACCACCGGCATTTTAATGTACGTCGAAGGCATTCGTGATGCACGCCGTTTTTTAAGCGGTTTGAAAGCCGCCGCACGTTTGAAACCGGTGGTGTTAATTAAATCAGGTCGTCACGAGGCGGGCATTAAAGCCGCCATGTCACACACGGGCGCAATGGTGGGTGGCGATAGCGTATTTGACGCGGCAATTGAACGCGCGGGTGTCGTTCGCGTTTATAGCATTTCTGAATTATTCTCCGCGACCCGCGTGTTGGCGAACAATTACGAAGTCACGCAAGACCGTTTGGCGATTATCACCAACGCGGGTGGGCCTGGCGTAATGAGTACCGACCGTGCCGAAGATGTTGGCATCAAAATGGCAGAACTGAGCGAATCGAGTTTGCATGCCTTGAACGAAGTGTTACCAACGCATTGGTCGCACGCTAACCCTGTTGATATTTTGGGCGATGCGACTTCAGAACGTTATCAACAATCGCTTGATGTCTGTTTGAAAGACGACAACATCGACGGCGTGTTGGTGATTCTAACGCCGCAAGCCATGACCAATCCGACCGAAGTGGCTGAATTTATTATCGAAGGCGCGAAACACAGTAAAAAACCGGTGCTTGCCGCTTGGACAGGTGGCGCGAAAGTCGAAGAAGGTCGCGCTTTATTTGCCAACAGCAACGTCGCGCATTTCAACACGCCGGAAGTTGCGGTCGATGCGTTTGGCTTTTTGGCGAATTACGCGCAAAACCAAATTTTACTCAAACAAATTCCGTCGCCTTCTGCTGAACGTGTCGCCCCAGATGTGACTGGCGCACGCTTAATTATTGAGCGCGTGTTAGCCGAAGGGCGCGACGTGTTAACCGCGCAAGAATCCAAAGCGATTCTCGCTGCGTTTCATATTCCGGTAAATCAAACCATCAAAGTCACCAGCGCGAAAGAAGCGATGATTGCTGCGGTAACGTTGCATTTTCCAGTCGTGTTGAAAATCAATATGCCTGAATTTAGCCACAAATCCGACATTGGCGGCGTGCGGTTGAATATCAACAGCGTGGAAGACATTGCGCGGAATTTCACCGAAATGGAACACGCAATTAAAAGTAAATATCCCGAAATCAAAGAAGTCGGCATGACCGTTGAAGCGATGTTTAAATCCGACAGCGGACGCGAATTGATGATTGGTGTGGTGCGTGATCCGGTTTTTGGTCCTGCGATTAGTTTTGGTTTGGGCGGCACGATGGTTGAAATTTTCAAAGATAATGCTGTTGCCTTACCGCCGTTGAATGCGTACATGGTTGAGCGCATGATTGGCAAAACCAAAGCCGCGAAATATCTCAAAGCGTTCCGAAATATGCCCGCCGCGAATCAACAAGCAGTGGTTGACGTGTTATTGAACATTTCTGAAATGGTTAGCGAATTGCCCGAAATTTTGGAACTCGACATCAATCCGTTGATTGTTGACGCGCATGGCGCGATTGCTGTGGATGCACGGATTAAGGCACGCAGTTCACATCAATTAAGCCGTTACGCGCACATGGCGATTCATCCGTATCCGCACGAATTGACGCAACATTATTTAACCGCAAACGGTGCAAATGTGACGATTCGTCCGGTTCGTCCCGAAGACGCAAAAATGGAAACCGATTTTGTTAATCGATTGTCTGAAAAAACAAAATACTTCCGTTTTCATCAGGGGTTGCAGGAACTTACACCCGAAATGCTGGTGCGTTTTACCCAAATTGATTACGACCGCGAAATGGCGTTTGTTGCCGTAACGGATGATTCAACGATGCCGAATGAATTAGGCGTGGGGCGTTATTCGGTGAATCCTGATGGGCATTCGGTAGAATTTGCAATTGTGGTGGCGGACGATTGTCAACATTTGGGCATTGGTTCAAAACTGATGAAAACACTGATGCAAACCGCGAAAGCCAAAGGTATGTTGTCGTTTGAAGCCGAAGTTTTAAAAGACAACGAACCGACGCTTGAAATGGTCAAAAAACTCGGATTTAGTATTGAATTGATTGCAGGCAAAGAGGATGTGGTGCGTGCGATTAAAAATTTGCGCCAGTAATAGTAATAAAATAATGTTGCGTAACTTTTAGCACAACGTCTATTTGAGTATTACACACAGAGGAAATCGTCATGGAAAATTTCAGTATCGATGCGTATAAACCCAAAGAAATTGCAGAGCGAATTGAACAAATAAGCGTTAGTAAAAGCACGATGGATTTATCGAAAATTTTTGTCTTAGCCTTATTAGCGGGTGCGTTCATTGCTTTTGCATCCGTTTTTTATACTGTTGTTGTTCACAATTCCACATTGAGTCCAGGCTTGACCAGGTTAATAGGTGGTTTGAGTTTCTGTTTAGGTTTGATTCTAGTTGTTGTGGCGGGGGCAGAATTATTTACTGGCAACAACCTGTTAATCATGGCGTATGTTGATAAAAAAATTACGCTCAAACAAATCGCTGCTAATTGGGGTGTGGCGTTTGTTGGGAATTTGATTGGCTCATTGGGCGTGGTATTTCTGATTTATCTTAGCGACCAGTGGCTAATGACAGGCGGGGCGGTGGGAGCCAAAGCCGTTCTTATCGCTAATGAAAAGGTCAATCTCAGTTTTACCGCTGCTTTTGCACGCGGTATTTTATGCAATGCGTTAGTTTGTTTAGCAGTATGGTTGTGTTTCGCGTGCCATTCCGTGACGGATAAAATTTTTGCCATCATTTTCCCCGTGACGGCTTTTGTGACAATGGGATTCGAGCATTCCGTGGCAAATATGTACTTTATCCCCGCTGGGATTGTTGCTCAATATAATCCAGAAATTATGAAAGTTGTCGGTGATGTCGATGTATCACATTTAAATTTCATGGGATTTATAGCGAACTTATTACCTGTTACCTTGGGTAATATAGTGGGTGGTAGTGTATTTGTGGGTATGGTCTATTGGTTTATTTATTTGAAAAAATGAAGATGTAAGATAAGAAGTCAATTATTAACTACAGGAGTAAAAATGTTCACTATCGATGATTTAAACGAAACTGTTGCACGAGTTAAAGTAGCACAACAGGCATTTGCAACCTTTCCACAGGCAAAGGTTGACGAGATTTTTAAAAAAGCAGCGATGGCAGCGGGTAGCCAACGTATTCCATTAGCCAAAATGGCAATTGAAGAAACGGGCAGAGGGTTGTTGGAAGACAAAGTAATCAAAAATCACTTTGCTTCAGAAGAGATTTATCATAAATATGCGAGTCTCCAGACTTGTGGCGTTATTGAGAAAGATGACACGTTTGGTTTTCGTAGAGTAGCAGAACCAGTCGGTTTGTTGGCGGGCGTTATTCCCGTGACTAATCCTACGTCTACCGCAATTTTTAAAGCGTTGATTGCCCTAAAAACACGAAACGGTATTATTTTTGCGCCTCATCCTAGTGCCAAACGTTGCACCATTGAAGCCGCAAAAGTTGTTTTAAATGCGGCTGTGGAAGCGGGTGCGCCAGAGGGAATTATTAGTTGGATTGAAAACCCAACTTTAGAGCTTTCACAGGCGCTGATGCAACATCCCGACATTAGTCTTATCCTGGCAACTGGCGGTCCTGGTATGGTTAAAGCAGCCTGTTCATCAGGCAATCCGTCATTAGGCGTAGGGTCGGGAAATACACCTGCGTTGATTGATGCCACAGCCGATATTGAAATGGCGGTTTCATCCATTTTAATCAGCAAAACTTTTGATAACGGCATGATTTGCGCTTCGGAGCAATCCGTTGTAGTAGTTGAAGATGTGTACGAGGCCACAAGAGCAGAGTTTGCTAAACGTGGGGCTTATTTCTTGTCCGATGAAGAAAAGCAAAAAGTATCTGACATCCTTCTCGTAAATGGTCATATTAATGCGGATATTGTCGGGCAATCCGTTGTACACATCGCCGAATTGGCAGGAATTTCTGTACCTGTTGGAACACGCATTCTAATCGGTGAAGTAGAGGAAATTGGTTCCAGTGAACCCTTTTCCTACGAAAAACTTTCGGTTATTTTGGCGATGTATCGGGCGACAGATTTCAACGAAGGATTACGCAAAGCAACGTGTTTAATCGATTTCGCTGGTTTAGGACACACAGCTGTTATTTATGTGAATTCAGCCGAAGAAGAAAAAATAGCCGCGTTTAGAAAATCGGTAAAAGTTTGTCGAGTTCTTATCAATACACCGGCTTCACAAGGTGCGATTGGTGATCTTTATAACTTTCGTTTAGATCCTTCGCTTACTTTAGGCTGTGGTTCTTGGGGCGGGAGTGTGGTCAGTGAAAATGTTGGTCCGATGAATCTATTAAATATCCAAGTTATCGCCGACCGCCGCGAAAATATGTTGTGGTATCGAATTCCCTCCAGAATTTATTTTAAGCCAGGTTGCTTGCCGGTCGCGTTACAGGACGTGAAAGGAAAGAAAAGAGTATTTATTGTTACGGATAAGCCACTCTTCGATTTAGGCATGGTTCAGGAGATTAGAACCGTACTTGAGGAAATGCACATTGCATTCAAAATTTTCTATGACGTTGAACCTGATCCAACATTGGCTACCGTGCATCGTGGGTTAGAACAAATCCAATGTTTTCAACCTGATGTTATTATTGCCTTTGGGGGCGGTTCGCCAATGGATGCGGCGAAAATTATGTGGCTGTTGTATGAACATCCGGAAATTGAGTTTGCAGGTATTGCCACCCGTTTTATGGATATTCGTAAACGTGTGTACGAGTTGCCCACATTAGGCAATAAAGCAATTCTGGTGGCAATACCCACAACATCAGGAACAGGTTCTGAGGTTACGCCATTTGCGGTTGTTACGGATGAACACACAGGCATTAAATATCCGCTAGCCGATTACGCATTGACTCCAACTATAGCGATTATTGATTCACAGCTCGTTATGCACATGCCTAAAGATTTAACTGCTTTTGGTGGCATCGATGCGCTGACCCATGCGTTAGAGGCTCTGGTATCGTCGTTTGCGTCGAATTTTACGAATCCCAATGCCTTAGAAGCGATACGCTTGCTGTTCAAATACTTGCCCGCTGCTTATCATGATGGCGAGACGAATCCTAAAGCGAGAGAGCGCGTCCATTATGCTGCTACGATTGCTGGAACAGCATTTGCCAATGCCTTTTTAGGGATTTGCCATTCGCTAGCGCATCAACTTGGCGGAACGTTTCATTTGCCACATGGTTTAGCTAATGCGTTGATGATTAGCCATGTGATTCGTTACAATGCCACCGATTGTCCTTTCCGTCAGGCTGTATTTTCACAATATCATTATCCGAGTGCGAAAGGGCGTTACAGTAGTGTAGTAGATTATTTAGCGTTGGGTTGTGAAATGAGTGATGACGATAAAATCGCTTTACTCATCGAAAGGGTAAATGATTTGAAACGTGAAGTAGGTATTCCCGCTACGCTTAAAGATGCTTTACCTCTTGTTAGTGAAGAAGCATTTTTAGCCGCTGTTGATAAAATGGCTGAACAAGCATTTGATGATCAATGTACTGGCACCAATCCTCGCGCTCCGTTAATTAAAGATTTGAAACAACTGTATTTAGCTGCTTATTACGGCGATACCGAATCTTTCTAATTATCTTTTTGTAACAAAATTTTGTAACAAAGGGGGTTCACGATGATTTTGAACCCCTTTTTATTTTTGACCTCGCGCTAATTAACGACCACGACACCGTGACAATCAGCACAAACAACGAAAATTCCAACGTGATAAACATGCCAATTTTGAAATACGCAAACAATGGATGAGTAAATCGAACCAGCCAACCCGCCAATTCTTCGGCAATCGCGGAAAAAAACGTCAAACTGCTCAACCAAATTTTCAAGCGCGTCGAAAACTCCGTCATCAACATTAAATGCGTCAACGTTACCGCCAACATTCCCATCGAAAACAAATGAAAATGCAGCACTTCCAGCATTCCGTCGTAACTTTTCGCGGGAATAAATTGTTCCCCGTTGCCGTTGTAATACGTCACGACCGAATCAAACGTCAAATCCATGCGGTGAAAATACATCATGCCGTTGCTAATCCATTGCAAAAACATATACGCTAAAAACATCAACACTAACGCATTCAGTAATAATTTCCGTTGCTGCTCACCGCTGACAAAATAACGCATTATTTTTTAACCATCACTTGATAAATCGCCATCACTTTTCGGACGCTGCTTAATGCCGAACGAGTGCTTAATGTCGCGCCAGAAATTGCGTCGATGCCTTTTGAAAAATCCATTTCAGCCAACGGACGATTTTTCAGCAAATCAAACCAACGTTCGGGCGGCATATATTCGGGCGGTTCGTGAAATGCCAATAAATACACATTTCGCAATTCACCGTCGGGCGTTAACACAATCATTAACGTTTCGGGTTTGGTTCGTACATTTTCAGTTTCAATCGCTGCGTAACCTAAAACTTTGCCGTTTTCTTTGCCAACGTAAAACGTAAATAAACCCGATTCGAGTTTGTTTTTTGCCAACGATTGGATTTTCGCCGCGTCAGTTTCGTCTGGAAATAATGACAAGTTTTCGACGGGTGATTTACCAAAAGCCAATTCTAACGCTTCGGTTTTGCTGTAAAAAATTTGCGCGTGACTAATTGACGCAAAGCTAAACAACATTAAAAAAATAATTTTTTTCATTAGAAAATAAACCCAAAACCTAAGTTGAAATCATCGGGATGCGTACCTTGTTTGGTGATGTAATTTCGATAATCGGCTTTAATAACGACATTGGGAATCGGTTTATATTGCAAACCGACTTGGTAAATTTGCCAATCTTTGGTCAAATCATCCGCAAAACCTGTTGGAGCTTTGCCAATCGTATCGAGTTTTTCATAACGCACAAACGGCGCGAGATAATGCGTGGTATTCGGCAAAATCAATGGCAAAATATCGTAACCCAACTCGGTGTAATAACCGTAATTTTGTGAACCAATCGTTTGTCCTACTGCCGCGCTAACAATACCCGCGTCTGCAATATGTCCCCACGAACCCAACGCACGGAATTCTAAACCGCGATATTTCCATTGCACATGACCTTCATAAAGTTGCGTCAACACATCAGCGCTCAATTGTTTTTGTCCCGATTTACCCACATAACCCGACGCGCCAACCGTTAAACCGTTCACAAATGTGGGATCGTAATCCACGCGCATCGTGTAACCAAAATTATCGGCTTTCGCATTACTGCCGCCGCCTCGTGCTTCTTTAATTCCATCCGAACTAAAACCCAACGCATCCAAACCATTCACCACATAAGCGGTATAAGTCAGATTCGGCGTGATTGAACCAAAGAAACCCGCGCCCATTTCGCGCCAAGTGCTAGGAATAATGCGCTGCTCCACTTCAGGGCGATGATTACCAAAATAAAATAACGGCTCATGAATTCGATTCACCAGCCCCATCGGCATTAACACCAAACCGGCTCGCGCATTTGCCATCGGGTCGATGAAAAAATCTAACGACGCAAATTCAACGCCCACTTCGCCTTTTAATTCCGCTCCTTCGCCAGAACTCGCGTGTTCAAATTCGATTTCACTGTTAAATAAAATTTTGTCGGTGAATTTATAACCGACGTATAAAACCATGCGTTCCATGTCGGCGTTGTCTTTTGCATCGCCTTTGTTGCCGACGTTCGCTTGATAATTTCCTTCGCCATAACCACCAATCGACAGTCCTTTGCCCACTGCGTAAACTTTCGAGGCTGCGGGTCCCATGCCGTAAGCACTTTTGTATTTCGCTTCTTCGGGAATCGCTAAATTCGTGCGGAGTTTTTCCACTTCTTGGCTTAACACGTCGGTTTTTCGTTCTAACGTTTTGACTTCCGAATTGGGTGATTTAGTCGGAATTTCTTCGGGTAACGATTTGGTGTTTTGTAACGCTTCGATTTGTTTTTGTTGCGCTTCGATTATTTTCCACATGTCGTCCATCGATTTAGGTTTTTCCAACGCAAAAGCCGACGACGAAAAAAGTAAACTGCTGATAATGCTAAGTTTGAAAGCGTTTTGAGAATTAAACATGAAACGTTGCTCCATAAAATTGATGGTGCAAGCATACCAAAAAAAGCCGTCTAAATGCAAACCGTTATCATTTGGAGCAAAAATTAACGTTCCGACAAACGAATTTGAACCATTTTAATCGGCTCTGAAATAAATGGTCGAATCTCCGCCATAATTGCCGAATTGTAAAAACGCAATTGCGACGACCACACCGCCGAATCCGTATAAATTAACAACGTGGCATTATGAATCACGCAACTCAGCGTATGTTGTGCCAACATTTCCGGCAACGCACGCCGAACCACCGACAACAAATCTTTTTGCCGCGCCACTTCCGCGACCAACGCATCAATCGCGGGATTGTGAAATTCTAAAATCGATTTAAAGCTCATCAAATTTCAATTTATTGACTTTTAATGACAATAAAATCATTTTCGGTACGCCAATTTTCCCCACAATTCGTCGCGCACTCAGCGTTAAATAACGCAATCCAATCACCGGAAAATCATACTCCAGCTCATAACCTTCAAACGTGCTATCGTCGATCAAAACCGCTTTCAAACATTCACGCAAATCCGTATTTTGCGGGGTTATTTCATCCAACACGAAAAAGGAATGCTCCAGAACCTCTTCGGGCGTAGTCTGCAATGCCTGATACAACGGACGATTCGCCGCCACCACACACAATTCGTCATTCAAAATAAGAAACGGCCCTTGAATCGTGTTGACAATAATTTCCGCCAGCACCAACGCTTCTTCCGTCGCAATGATTTTGATGCGCGAGGTAATATCGGTGAATGTCAACACCACGCCCCCAATCACATTATCCAGCGTGCGATACGGTTGAATGCGTGCCAATACCCAAATATTCCCTGCCAAACGCAATTCACATTCGTACGGAATCAGCGATTCCAGCACTTCTTGCGCGGCGTGCAACAAATCATCACCTTCCGCCATGCACTTAATATCGATTAACGGTCGTCCTATATCCGAATTCACCAACCGATAAATTCGCAACGTTTCGCGCGTAAAACGGCGAATAATCAAATGCGTATCCAAAAATAGAATGCCGACGTTGATGTTGTCCATCAAATTTTTCATGTCGTTTTGAATGTCCGCCAATTGCTCGATTTTGCGCTGCAATTCCGAATTCACCGTAATCATTTCTTCGTTGACCGATTGCAATTCTTCTTTCGACGTTTCTAATTCTTCGTTGGTCGATTGCAATTCTTCATTAGTCGATTGCATTTCTTCGTTGGTCGATTTTAATTCTTCGTTGGACGATTGCTGCTCTTCGATATTTGCCAAATAACTTTGTTTCAAATTCGATAAATTGTATTCCAACTCTTCAATTTTTGTCAGTTCAGCTGGCGCATTTACTCGTTTACGTCCACGTTTAGCGACTGCTTTGGGAATATCTTGAAAACTGACCAAAAGTTGTTTTTGACCATTACCCAAATCGGGCAACACCCGAACGCTCAAACTCACCGTGGAAAAACCGCCGTTCGTTTTGACTTCCATTTCGCGATTGAGCGTGGTCACGCCATCGTTTACCGCAATATAAATCGCCGAGCGAAGTTCTAAATCTAACCCTTCGCGAGCCATATCAATCACATTCAGCGTCGCAGTTCCTGGCGCGGGACGCAGATATTTTCCCGTTTCACCATGCACATACAAAATGTCTCCCGCCATATCCGTCACCACGGAGGCCGGCGCGAAAAACCGCACCAACAGGCGATTTGTTAATTCAGCAAAATTCGGTGCTTTTTTAATGGTGGCGAGTTCTTCAGATTTAAAATGTCTTATTTCCTCGTATGGCGAAGGCTTCAAAACCATCATCGCGCGAGCGGACATCATCGAATGAGACGCGCGGTAACATTTCCATTTATGATTGATGGCGGCAAAAAACGCCGTGTGATTGCCGATACTTTCCGACGGCGACAGCACTAACACGCCGTCGGGTTTAAGCGCGTAATGAAACGTCGTAATTAAACGGTCTTGTAATTCAGGCGATAGATAAATCATCAAATTGCGACAACTGAGAAAATCCAATTTGGTGAACGGAGGATCTTTAATCACATTTTGAACGGCAAACACCACCATTTCGCGAATTTCTTTTTTAATTCGATAACCGTCTTCTTCTTTGATAAAGAAATTTTTTAACCGTTGCGGGGTGACATCTTGCGCGATATTCAACGGATAAAAACCGATTCGTGCCGTGTTTATCGCCTTGTCATCCAAATCGGTACTGTAAAGCTGCACTTTGAATTCATGGTGAGTCGTGTTCATATATTCACGCAGCAAAATCGCTAACGAATACGCTTCTTCCCCCGTTGCACAACCCGCGACCCAAGCGCGAAAGGTGTAATCAGTGAATTCGTCATGGAATTTATCACTTAACAAGTCCGGTAAAATTTGTTCTTCCAACAACAAAAAGGCTTCGGGATCACGAAAGAAATTAGTAACGTTAATCAGCAATTCTTGAAATAAAACGTGTGCTTCGGCAGGCTGGGCTTTGATATAACGTGCGTAACAATCGAAATCCACAATGGCATTTTTCAACATGCGCCGTTCAATGCGTCGCCCGATGGTGCTTTTTTTGTAGCCGGTGAAATCGTGTCCGGTGACGTTACGCAATTGCATCAATACGTTTTTTATTCCACGGATGTGTCGTTCATTTGAATCGCGTACAGCTCCTATACTGGTGTTGCTGGATAAAGTCTGATACAACGCCGAATTTAACAGCGTTTCTAACATTTTATCGGGAGGTAACACATACGTCGTGTAACCGCTATGAATCGCACTCATCGGCATACCATCATATTTTGCGCTGCTCGGGTCTTGCACGAGCGAAATACCGCCTGCGCCCACAATCGCCCGCAGTCCCAACGTGCCATCCGAACCGGTGCCAGAAAGAATAATGCCAATGGCATAATCCGATTGATCTTCTGCCAGCGAGCGTAAAAACGCATCAATCGGCATCCGCTGCCCACGCGGTGCGCTCGGAACGCTCAGTTGTAATTTGCCATTTGAAATATCCATATCACGGTTTGGCGGAATGATATAAACGCAATCCGGTTGCACTTCTACCTGATTAAGTGCTTCCACCACCGGCATGGTTGTCGTGCGTTGTAAAATTTCAGTAAGCAAACTGGCGTGGCTAGGATCCAGATGTGGCACGAGTACAAACGCCATGCCGCTATTGACGGGGGCGTTGCGGAAAAATTGCTCGAAGGCTTCTAAACCGCCCGCCGACGCGCCAATACCGACAATGGGAAATCGGTGACCTGCCGTGATTTTCTCCTCTTCTTCATCGACAATCAATGTATCGAAAAAAGAATCTGCTGTAACGAGTGCGTCGCTAACAACAGGTGCATCGACAACGGGCGCAACGGATGTCTCGACAACGGGCGGAATAATGGGAAGTTTTTTGTTTGGCATGAATAAACTCTCTTGGTATTTTATTATTGGTTATTGGTGAAATATTTTTTGGTGATGCTTAAATTTATCACGACGGTAATTGTGACGAAACACTAAACCGTTGAACGGTTTCGCCATCTAAACGGATGGCGGTTAATTCGCGTCCCCACACACAACCGGTATCAATGGCGTAACAATTTTGGGCAACGTGAAAACCCAATGCCGCCCAATGTCCAAAAATAAGTTTAACGTGAGCGGTTTGGCGGTCGGGTAATGTAAACCACGGCATTAAATGCGCGGGTTGCGACCCAATTTCGCCGCTGCTTTCAAAATCCAACCGCCCATTTTTATCGCAAAAACGCATTCGAGTAAAACAATTAAAAATAAACCGAAGTTGTTCCATCTCGGTTAATTTGTCCGACCAAAAATCAGGCTGATTGTCATAAAGTTGCGTTAAAATGCTCTTGTAATCCGCGCCACGCAACGCCGTTTCAGCCAATCGTGCCATCGTTTGCGTTTGTATTAAATCCCATTGCGGTGGCAAACCGGCGTGCAACAAACCAAATCCGTGCGCGTAATGAAACAGCGGTTGTTGCCGCAGCCAATCGAGTAATTCGTCTCGGTCGGGCGCGTTAAAAATGGCGTGCAAAGTGTCTTTTTTCTTCGTTCGCTTGGGGAAATGGGCAGAAACCAAACAATGAATATCGTGATTGCCCAATACAGTAATCGCAGCAGACCCTAAATTTTTGATGAATCGCAGCGTGTCCAACGAATTCGCGCCCCGATTGACCAAATCGCCGACAAACCAAAGTTGATCGGTGTGTTCGTTGAATTCAATCGTCTCCAGCAGATGCAATAATTCATCGAAACACCCTTGAACATCACCAATTGCATAAATGGACATGACGTTTAATGCAGCGTGCGGGGAATGGCGAGCGTAAAACACGGAACAGGCGCGGTAAAGGTTTCGCCTTGATTATCCCGAAACGTATAATAACCTTGCATCGTGCCAACATCGGTTTCGAGTAATGCGCTGCTGGTATATTGAAAACTCTCGTGGATGTGAATTTTCGGCTGCATGCCAATTACGCCTTCGCCGTGTACTTCTTGAATCTTGCCATTGGCATCGGTCAAAATCCAATGGCGTTGCAATAGTTGCGCGGTGCTTTTACCCATGTTGGCGATAGTGATAGTATAGGCAAAGATGTAACGATTCTGATGAACGTCCGAATTCTTTTCAACAAAAGAAGCAGTCGCAGTAACATTGATATTATGATTTTCGTTCACAAGGATAAAACTCCGTTGGTTCGCTAATGTTTTTTTGCATTTTATCCTAATTTTCCCTAAACACTGGTAAACGATTCCTTATGAAGTATAGAAATTATTGGATTATGTTATTACTCGCCGCGTCGCCGACGCTTTACGCGGAGGACGGCAAAGATTTATTTCTCGCGGCAATGAATGGCAAAGAAGAGCGCGTGATTACATTACTCAATCAAGGCGTAGACGTAAACAGCAAGAATGCGGGCGGTCGCACGGCGTTAATGGCGGCGTGTTTTAGCGGTAATTTGCACAGCGTGAAAACGTTGTTAGCCTACGGCGCGGATGTAAATGCCGTCGATAACGTGGGCAACGGGGCATTATTGGACGCGCTGATTTTTGGTGATGTCGATATTATCAGTTTATTGATTAAAGCAGGCGCAAATGTGAACGCGCTCGACCCGCAAAAAGTGCCGATTTTAGAACGGGCGAAAAAAATTAGCGGTGAAAATATCGTGAAAATGCTGCAAGACGCTGGCGCAAAAGGTTCTGAACCTCCGCCACCGCCGGAACCAACGGCGGAAGAATTAGCCGCGAAAAAAACAGCGGAAGAAGCGGCAGCCGCCGAAGCTGAAAAACCAAAGAAAAGACGATAGACGATAGTTGAGGGGATTACGATGCGTATGCACATTATGGGAGTGGCGACCACCTTTATGACAGGACTGGCGGTGTTAGCGCGACAAGAAGGACACGAAGTCAGCGCGTCAGATAGTTGTATCAATATACCTATCCGCGTGACATTAGAAACCGCTGGCGTGAAGTTCTACGAAGGTTTTAGTAGTGATAATTTAGCGAGTAATCTTGAATTAGTCATTATCGGCACCGACTTGCATCTGAACAATTCAGAATTACTGGAAGTGCATCGCCGCGCAATTCCTTTTGTTTCGGGGGCGACGTGGCTATCTGAATATGTACTGCACGATAAATGGACAAAAAATATGCTGCAAAATTCTGTCGATGAATCGCCTAAACAACCGGCGAAACCTTCGCGTAAACCCCCACCGGATGCACCCAATTCTAAACTCAAACAACGGATTGTGCGGTAATTTATGCGTATTCATATTTTAGGTATTTGCGGTACATTTATGGCGGGGCTGGCGGTGTTAGCCAAACAATTGGGACACGAAGTCAGCGGCTCCGATCAAAATGTGTATCCGCCGATGAGTGATCAACTTATCGCGCAAGGCATCACGCTCAAAAACGGTTATTGCGCCAACAATTTAAATCCGCGTCCAGATTTAGTGATTATTGGTAATGCGTTATCACGAGGCAATTCGGAAGTCGAAGCGGTGTTAAATCAAGGTTTACGCTACACCAGCGGCGCCCAATGGTTGGCTGAAAACGTGTTGCAAGATAAATGGGTTCTCGCCGTCGCGGGGACGCATGGAAAAACCACCACGAGTAGTATGTTGGCGTGGATTTTAGAATCGCAGGGATTTAATCCGAGTTTTCTCATTGGCGGCATTCCGTTGAATTTCGGTATATCGGCGCGATTAACCGATTCTAATTTTTTCGTGATTGAAGCGGACGAATACGACGCGGCGTTTTTTGATAAACGGTCAAAATTTATCCATTACCGTCCGCGCACCGCGATTTTGAACAATTTGGAATACGATCACGCGGATATTTTTCCCGATTTGGCGGCGATTCAAAAACAGTTTCATTATTTTATTCGTACCGTGCCAAGCGAAGGCTTATTGATTGCACCTGAAAATGATGTGGCAATAGAAGAAACGTTGGCGTTGGGATGTTGGTCACCAGTGACTTACACCAGCATTCAAGGCGAAGGAACGTGGAACGCCGATTTGTTAACGAGCGACGGCTGTCTTTTTACCTTGTATTTTGGCGTGCATCATCAAGGCGAAGTCCATTGGAATTTAACCGGCGAACACAATGTGCGAAATGCGTTAGCGGCAATGGCGGCGGCGCGTCACGTTGGTATTTTGCCGCAAGATTCCATTGCGGCGTTATCGCGTTTTCAAAATGTGAAGCGACGCATGGAAGTGTTAGCGTCGAAAAATGGCGTGACGATTTACGATGATTTCGCCCACCATCCCACCGCGATTGCGACCACATTGGACGGCTTACGGCAGCGCGTAGGTAATGAAAAAATTATTGCGATTATCGAACCGCGTTCTAATACCATGCGGTTGGGCGTGCATCAACACACTTTAGCGGCTTCTTTACGCGCAGCAGACTTGGCGATTATTTATCAACCCGAATCGCACAGCGCGTTGACGTTGGCGAACAATACCGTCGTTTATCAAAATTTGGAGGATATTGTGGCGCGTTTTCGCAGTGAAATTCAGTCTGGCAGCCATGTCATTTTAATGAGCAATGGCAGTTTTGGTGGATTGCATTCGCAATTAGTAAAAGAATTGAACGATAACAATTGATAATTTAAGTGTTGACGCTTTCTTGTATGAAAAGGATTAACGGCAAAGAATCACGCACAATTTTTCAGTAATTTTGACAGGATTGGACGCAGCATGAAATTAAGCACTATTTTTATCGCCGCCAGTTTGTGCGCGGCTCACACTGGATTCGCAGCGAAAAAAATGCCGTTGCGAATCGCGGTACAAACCTCTGGCACATTGGATTGGGAACTGTCTGTTTTGCCCGAATCGCCCGATTTTCAAATTCAAGCGCAACCCGTTGCCACCGCCGAAGCCGCAAAAATTGCGTTGCAATCGGGCGCGGTCGATATGATTGTGTCAGATTTTTTGTGGGTGTCGCAAGCGCGAAACACGGGAACAGATTTTACCTTTTATCCGTATTCCAACACGTCGGGCGCGTTAGTGGTTCCCGTCAGCAGCGGGATTCATGAGGTCAAAGATTTGGTCGGAAAACGGCTGGGAATTGCGGGCGGGGAATTGGATAAAAATTGGCTATTGTTGCAAGCCGTCGGCAAAAAACAAAACGTCGATTTAAATAAAACTGTCGAAAAAGCCTTTGGTGCGCCGCCGTTAATCAATGAACAAATTAAAAATCAGCGCGTCGATGCGGTGTTAACGCATTGGCATTTTGCTGCCCAATTGGAAGCGCAAGGTTATCGGCAATTACTCGATGGCAAAGCATTGCAGGAAAGTTTGGGGATTTCTGAAAACGTGCCAACGCTCGGTTATGTGTTTAAACAATCGTGGGCGGACACGCATAAAGAGGCGTTAAAAGCCTTTTTTGCCGCCACGTCGGAAGCCAAAAATCGGTTGTGCGACGATGCCGTTTTGTGGCAACAAGCCACCGTCAAAATGCCATTTGCGCCAGAAATTTTGCGGCAACGTTATTGCAATGGGCGCGTGACCGCGTGGACGAATGCCAATCAACAAGCGGCGCAACAACTTTACAGCGTGTTATTTAGTTTAAATCCCAAAGTCGGTAGCAGCGCAAATTTAGCCACGGGGACGTTTTGGACTGCGGATTAAAATTCGGCTGAATTGACCAAACACACGCCTTTTATTTTTTATTATTCTCACTTTAAACGAAACACATGAACTCTTTTACGTTGATATTTTTACTCGCGTTTGCCATTGTGACGGCGACCCAATTTTGGTTAGCGAAACGCCAAGCGGCTTATGTTTTGGCGCATCGCGACGAAGTGCCAGAAGCCTTTGCGAAAACTATTCCGTTAACCGCGCATCAAAAAGCAGCGGATTACACGTTGGCAAAATCTAAACTTGGTGATATTGAACGCGGTTTGGGCGTGGCGTTACTGTTGATTTTAACGTTATTCGGTGGCATCAATGCGGCGTTTGAATTTTGCGCCGCTCGCATTGAATCACCTTTAATGGCGGGCGTTAGCGCGATTGCGTTATTGACCGTTTTAATGTCATTATTTGAAATTCCCATCAGTTGGTACGGCACATTTGTCATCGAAGAAAAATTCGGTTTCAACAAAAACACGCCCGCGCAATTTATCAAAGATGAAGTCATGCAATTAGGACTGGGAGCGGCGATTGGTTTACCGATTTTGGCGTTGATTTTGTGGATTATGGACAGCGTCGGCAGCACTTGGTGGATTTGGGCGTGGGCGATTTTAATCAGTTTTTCACTGTTGATGAGCTGGTTATTTCCCACCGTGATTGCGCCGTTATTCAACAAATTCACGCCGATGGAAGAGGGCGCATTAAAAACGCGCATTTCGAGTTTGTTGGAACGGTGCGGATTTCACAGCGAAGGCATTTTCATTATGGACGGCTCAAAACGTTCGGGTCACGGTAACGCTTATTTCACGGGTTTGGGAAAGAATAAACGTATCGTATTTTACGATAATTTAGTCGCGTCGCTCGATGACGAAGAATTGGAAGGCGTTTTAGCGCACGAATTGGGGCATTTCAAATGCAAACACGTTGTCAAAATGCTGATTGCCACGTCGATTACGATGTTCATCGGTTTTGCGATTTTGGGTTGGATGATTGATAAAGAATGGTTTTTCGCGGGTTTAGGCGTGCATCATGCGTCGAAGGCGGCGGCGTTATTGTTATTCTCGTTAATTGCGCCGATTTTTACTTTTTTCATGAAACCCATCAGCGCGTATTTTCAACGTAAATTTGAATTTGAAGCGGACGATTTCGCATCGCAACACGCGCAAGCGAGTAAATTGGTCAGTGCGTTGGTGAAATTGTACGAAGAAAATGCCAGCACGTTAACGCCTGATCCACTTTTTGCATCGTTTTATTACAGCCATCCACCAGCGGCAATTCGTATCGCGCATTTGAATAATTCAGCGTCAAAATAAATGACACCTGAAAAATTTGTCCCAACAGTGTACAAAACCATTGATTTATTCGCGGGCATCGGGGGCATTCGTTTAGGTTTTGAAAATCACGGCTGTCAAAACGTTTTTTCTTCGGAATGGGATAAAGATGCGAAGAAAATGTATACGGAAAATTTTGGTGAAATTCCTCACGGTGACATCAATTTAATTGAACCTAACGACATTCCAGACCACGATATTTTATTAGCGGGTTTTCCCTGTCAGCCGTTTAGCATTGCGGGGAAAGGTTTAGGTTTTGCGGATACACGCGGCACGTTGTTTTTCAATATCGAAAAGATACTCGAAACAAAAAAACCGCAGGCTTTTTTATTGGAAAACGTTAAACGTTTAACGACTCACGATAACGGTCAAACGTTTACGGTGATTTTGGAAAAGCTCAAAAATTTGGGTTACACCGTTTATAGCAAGGTTTTTAATTCGTTAGATTTTGGCTTGCCGCAAAAACGGGAACGGATTTACATCGTGGGTTTTTTACAGCCTTTTCATTTCGATTTTCCAACGCCGTTGGGTTTTTACAAACCGTTGGGTGAATTTTTAGAAAATGATGACGAAATTGCACCGAGTTATTTTTTGTCCGAAACGATTAAGCAAAAACGCTTAAATGCGGTAAAAGGTTCGCCGCCTTTTCCGTCGATTTGGCATGAAAATATCGGCGGCAACATTTCGGCATTGCCCTATTCATGCGCGTTAAGAGCGGGCGGCAGTTATAACTATTTAGTTGTAAATGGCGTACGACGTTTGACCGATAGAGAAATGTTGCGCTTACAAGGTTTCCCTGAAGACTTCAAAATTGTGCTGCCTTATTCGGCGTTACGAAAAGTAGCAGGGAATTCGGTTTCGGTGCCTGTGATTAAAGCGATTGCGGGTGAAATGATAAAATCGTTACGAATGCAAAAAGCTATTGAGCCAAAACTAAAGCAATTACTTTTAATTTAAGGTGCCAAATGAGTAAAACCGAAGCAAAAAAGGCGTTAGATAAAGTGATTGACAAAGCGCGAGTACATCTTTACAAACCTATTCAAATCGCTGAAATTCTTTATCGTGACAGAATCGAGCAAGATATTACCCTTTCGGATTTGGCAACTTATCGCACAAAATCAAAAAAGTGGCGCGACGTAATTTGCATTCAATTTTTAGGTAGAACCAGCACCTCATCGGCACGTTATCAAGATGATATTTTTAACGACAACGCGATTCCACCCGCTATTTTAGAAATACTTGGCAAAGAAAATAGAGCTGAAAATGGTATCGTTGAAGCCTATATTTATCGCCAATTTTTACAGCGTTTTAGTCAAATGACGACGGGCTTAGATTATTGTGTCACGCACGATAAAAGTGATTTCAAACTGGATGAATTTTTAGCAATGTTTTGGCATGAAGCAGGGTTGCGCCGAAGTATCGATAAAGTGTATGAAATCATTGTTTATGCGTTATTTGCGGTTTTAGTTGAAGCACTGGAAGTTTCCGTTGCTGTCAGTATGAATCCTGATAAAACCGATATTCTCAAAGAATTTGCCGATTTTGCGAAAAGCGTTATTCAACTCACGCCAGAACAAACGACGATAAATCTTAAAGCCAGAATAAACCGTGTCGGTGTGACGAATGCCGCTGACCGTGGTTTGGATATGTGGGCGAATTTTGGTTTAGCGATACAAATCAAGCATCTTTCTTTAACGGAAGAATTAGCTGAAAACATTGTTTCTTCGGTATCCGCTGACCGAATTGTCATTGTGTGTAAGGATACGGAACAAAAAATAATCGTTTCGTTGCTCAATCAAATGGGTTGGAAATCAAAAATTCAAAGTATCGTCACAGAAAGTGATTTGCTTCGATGGTATGAAAAAGCGTTGCGTGGTAAATTTTCCGAATCAATTGGCGACGCTGTTTTGAAAAAGTTATCTGACGAAATACAAGTTGAATTCCCAACAACTGACAAAAAAGAATTTCTGCAATTCATTGAAAAACGTGGTTATCCAAAATTAAAGAGTCCAAATTGGACATAATGACGATAAATCAATTGGAAAAAATTTTGCGGCGGTTATTGAAACTGAATTTGGAACGAGCGGGGAAATAAAAATGGGCGCGTTACAGAAACAGCCATATTTAAGCGAAAAAGAATATCTATTGTTTGAGCAAACCAGCGATATTAAACACGAATTCATCGACGGCGAATTTTACGCAATGGCTGGCGCGGGAACAAATCACAATCGAATTACCGCCACATTGACGCGCCATTTTGGCAATCATTTAGACGGTAAACCGTGTGAAGTGTTTGCGTCGAATATGAAACTCAAAGTACAACAAGAATTTTTTTATCCTGACGTGATGGTGATTTGCCATCAATCCGAAATCCAAAATGGTTACAGTGAAGACGCGCTGATTATTGTTGAAGTGCTGTCAAAATCAACGCGCCGAACCGACCAGACGATTAAGCGTTTGCGCTATCAAGGATTAGCGAATTTGCAGGAATATGTGTTGATTGAACCTGAATTTGTGGATATTGAAATTTGCCGCCGCAAAAATCATTGGCAATCGGAACGTTATTACATGGGCGATGACGTGTATTTTGCCGCGATTGATTTAACACTGACAGTTGAGCAAATTTACGCACGGGTTATCAACGAAGATACCGTGAAAAACTACGAACAAAAATCCACCACACACGGAATTAGGTACAACATTGACGAATAAAAAAGAAGGTTTGGTTATCGCGCATTTAGGACAGGGCATCGCGGTCGAATGCGACGGCGAGATTATTTTATGCCAGCCGTTACGAAAATTAGACACGGTGACGGTGGGCGATAAAGTGTTGTGGTCGCTCGTCGCACCCGAACAAGGACGCATTGAAGCCCTTTTACCGCGCAAATCCGTTTTAACACGCCCGTCGCGCAACGACAAAATTCGTCCTGTGGCGGCAAATCTCGACAACGTGTTTGTGGTGTTTGCGGTTGAGCCATATTGTGATTTTTTGCTTTTAGATCAGTATTTGGCGATTTGCGAAAACCGTGATTTTGCCGCGTCGTTGATTTTGAACAAAACCGATTTGCCGCTTTCTGAAAGTATTGAAGCCGAATTAGCGAATTATGTGAGTTTGGGTTACGCGCTGTACCGCGTTTGTGCGAATGACGCGAGCAGTTTGAGCGAGTTAAAACAGGCGTTGCGCGGACAAGTGAGCATTTTTACGGGTCAATCTGGCGTGGGAAAATCGTCGTTGACCAACACACTTATTCCCGATAAAAATTTGAAAACAAACACTGTTTCCGCGACCACGAAACACGGACGACACACCACCACCGCCGCGACGCTTTATCATTTGCCCGAAGGTGGCGATTTAATTGATACACCTGGCGTGGCGATTTTTGGATTAGCCGACATTACGACGGGACAATTGGCGCAAGGTTTTCGAGAGTTTTTACCGTTCTTGGTGAAATGTCAATTTAACGATTGCAGCCACCATAACGACAAAGGTTGCGCGGTTCGAGCCGCTGTTGAAAGCGGTGAAATTTCTACGGCGCGTTATTCTCGATTTTTAAAATTACACGAAAAGATGTGAAACTCATGATCCCAAATTTACAACTTACAGCCGATGGCAAACTCAAACATTTTTTAACGCCAGAAGGCTTGAGCGCGGAATTATTGACGCAAATTCTCGATACCGCCGACACGTTTATTGATAATTCGTCGGCGCGTCAGCAAATTAAATCTATGCCGTTGTTGCGCGATAAAACGGTGGTGAATTTATTTTTTGAAAATAGCACCCGAACCCGCACTACGTTTGAATTGGCGGCGAAAAAATTGGGCGCAGAAGTGGTCAATATGAATATCGCTACGTCGGCGACTTCAAAAGGCGAAAGTTTGCTCGATACGATTCGCAATTTGGAAGCGATGTTTGTTGATGCGTTCGTCGTCAGGCACGCGGTGAGTGGTTCGGCGCATTTTGTCGCACAACAAACCGCGCCGCATATTAGCGTGATTAACGCGGGCGACGGTTCACACGCACACCCGACGCAAGCGATGTTGGATATGTTCACGATTAGGCAACACAAACCCGATTTTACGCGCTTGCGGGTGGCGATTGTTGGCGACATTTTGCATTCGCGGGTGGCGCGTTCGCAAATTCACGCGCTGAACATTTTGGGCGTGAAAGAAGTGCGCGTGATTGCGCCGAAGACGTTATTGCCCGTTGAAATCGAAACGTTGGGCGTGACGGTGTCGCACGATTTGCAGCAAGGTTTGCACGATATTGACGTGATTATTATGTTGCGGCTGCAAAAAGAACGCATGAATTCGGCATTGTTACCGAGTGTCAGTGAGTATTTTCACTGTTTTGGTTTGACGGAAGAAAAATTGAAATTCGCCAAACCCGACGCGATTGTCATGCACCCTGGTCCTATCAATCGCGGCGTGGAAATTGATTCAAAAGTGGCGGACGGAAAACAGTCGGTGATTTTGCAACAAGTCAGTAACGGCGTGGCGGTACGAATGGCGGTAATGGCAATGACGATGGAAAATCCTTCTCATTAACCGCTATAAAAATGGCGCAGACGTGTGACGAAAATAGTCACACGTCACCTCGATTAACCTAAATTCAAGCGATTACCACGGCAACGATTTTCCGTCATAACGCAAAAATTCGCCACTTTGCGCGAGCGTAAAATTCGCAATCGTTTCACGCATTTTTGCCACGCTGTCAGCAATTTCCAACGGCGCATTTGAGCCGCCCATATCGGTTTTTACCCAACCTGGATGCAGAATTAAAACGGCAAGTTCGTTGGCGCGATTATCAATTGCCACGCTTTTCATCGCGGCATTTAACGCCGCTTTACTTGACCGATACAAAATACTGCCGCCGCTGCCGTTGTCCGCCAAACTGCCCATTAAACTGCTTATCGCCAAGACTTTCTTTTGTGAACCCAGTTTCAAATTCGGCAAAAACGCTTCGGTCATTTTCACTGGCGCAAACACGTTTATCGTCATAGTTTTTTGCCATTCTGCGACATCCAAATTGCCAAAACCACGTCCCGCCGTATCGCCATAAACGCCTGCATTATTCAGTAAAACGTCAATCGCGGTGCCGTCTAATTGTTGGGCAAGTGCGTCGATTTGCGCTAAATTCGCCATATCCAAAGGCAAAACAGAAATGTTTGAAAACTCATTCGCGAGATGCGTTAAAGCCGTCGCGCTTCCAGGTTCACGGCAACACGCCAAAACTTGCCAACCATCCGCCGCGTATTGTTTGCAAAATTCCAAACCCAATCCCCGATTTGCACCTGTAATTAAAATCGTCGCCATATTTTTCTCCTAAAATTGATTATTTTAAATATTGCTGATGACGTTTTACGTCAAGAAATTGAACGCCTATTAACTCATTAAATTTATGCAATCCACAAGGTTCAAGGCGAAATTTGGTCATAATTTTAAATGAAACTGTGATTTTCTCTTGCCTTGTAGAGATGATTTTGCAGTTTTCATAAATTTTATCTAGCGTTAAAAAATATGAAAATTCTTCATCGTGATTCACCATTGAGCAACCCGCCATAGAAATATCATTCAAGCGAAAAGCAACAAAATTTACTTCATTTGATTTATGCCAATGGCGACTGCTGTTGTGTTTGGCTTTATCAATAGCGAACCAGTAGTTGCGCTTATATTCAGACGTTGAATTTTCTGTAGGTTCTGCGAGCATAATTTCACAATAATTTGAATTAAGAGCAGGAAGGGCATTGCGTTGAAATTTTCGTCGTTCATTATTGTTAGCATCGTCATCATGTGGACGGATGCTTACATTTTCTAATTCACTTTCCAAATCGGCCACTAAATCAAAAAGATGAATAATTAACCGCTCTTTTTCAGCATTACTCATGGTGCTTAATTCATCATGATTTAGTCGTTTAACATTTTTCATAGAAACCGATAATTTTTTCTTAACATTCTCTAACATAAGTTATTAAACGCTAACTGCGACTGTGAAACAGTCGGGTTTATCTACCAATGCACGCAACAAGATATTACGCGCTCCGACGATGTCTCTGTTG
>Ga0265593_1000093_pt1 | contig 64124 bp, 44 predicted proteins | sample saktaG_8_FD_190136 | JGI IMG/M metagenome (GOLD analysis project Ga0265593, IMG submission 190136) | Saline water microbial communities from Sakinaw Lake, British Columbia, Canada - sak_2011_5_24_36m | ecosystem: Environmental > Aquatic > Non-marine Saline and Alkaline > Saline ... | reverse complement strand
GGCTGACAAGATGAAAGTGTACTCGGTGGAATTCAAAAATGAGCAGCTCAAGATCGCTGAAGAAGCTGTCAATTCCTCTTTGAACCTCAGTAACAGTCTTGACATGGTTTCCAACCAGATCCTTACGATTGCCATGCAAACCAAGGATGAAACCCTAAAGATGATCATCAAGACCGAACTGGAGGACCGTGAACGTACTCACCGGATGGTGGAGAACCGGAAAACGCAGTTCAAGGAGGAACTTGACTGGAAGAAAATGTCAATCGATCAGCTCAATGATTACATCTCAAAAGGCCGTGAAGCCGATGCAACCAATACGGATCGCACCAACATGCGAAAGGCAACCGATGAACTCAACAGCCGGGTCAAGGCCAATGACAAGATCAGGGAAGCGTATAAGAACCTGATGGATTCCCTCAAGGAAATTGAAGGGAAGAATTATGCCGACAAATTCACTCAGACCCAGCAGGAGATACGAACGGTCGAAGAGAAGTACGACACCCTGATCAAAAAGGCGCTGAAGTTCAAAGCGGATAATGAGAAAGCATTATCACCGCAGCAGAAAAAGGGCATTGATGACAATGTTTCTTCTCTGGAAGTTCAGCGGGATGCCCAGATCAAACAAGTGCTGCTTCAGGCCGAACGATCCTTTGCAGAAGATGTAAAGAAGATCCACGAAAACCTGAGGGTTGCCCGCATGAGCATTACCCAGCGGCAAATCTACGAGGTCAATAAAAAGTACGAGGATGCCAGTAAAGAGATCCTCGGGGCTATAGCGTTTGCCTATAAGCAGGAAGTAGCTGCCGCTGAAGGAAATTCCGAAAAAGTCATCCAGGCAGAGAAGAATAAAGCAGCGGCGCTCAAAGCGATCCAGAAGGATCTGGACGCTTTGAAAAAGGGGCAGAAGCAGGAGACTGCCGATGCAAAGAAACAAGGCGATACGAAGTTTGAGGATGACCTGAATAATCTCAAACTCAAAGGGGAACGCGATCTGGCAAAAGGCAAGGAGAAGATTCAGTTGGAAGTCAATGCCAGGTACAAAAAACTGCTGGAAGAAAACTTAAGGGATGAACAGCGTACTGCCGAGATCAAAAAACAGATTGCAGAAGAAGTGGCAGACAAACAGCTTGAGCTTTCAAAGGAGACTGCAAAGAAAGTCGCAGATGACACAATTTCCCTGGCAAAAGGCGCTGTGGATGGCCTCTCTGCCATTTTTTCCATGCAGACCGATGCAGAGAACCAGCAGTTAAAGCAGGATGAAGATGCAAATAATAAGAAGAAAGCAAATTTAAAGGCGCAGCTTGATGCCCGGCTGATTTCAAAGTCCCAGTATGATTCCCAGGTCGATAAAATGGATAAGGACCTGGACAAGAAACGCAAGAAGATGGAGCATGATCAGGCTGTACGCAGCAAAGAAGTGGCTTTGTTCAATGCACTGATCAGTGTGGCCACGGCAGTTGCTTCGGCCTTGAGCGCCGGTCCCGGAGCCGGGATCGTGCTCAGCATCATTACTGCCGCCCTTGGAGCCATCCAGATTGGGTACATCCTGAGCCAAAAAGTGCCGGAAGCAGCCCGTGGCCGCTACTCGGTAATTGGCCAGGATGACAACAAACTCTATCGTGATGTTCCGCTGGTGGGTTCACCCCAAACCGGTTTGTATTCCACGCCCACGCTGATCAGCGAGACCGGCCAGGAGATCGTCATTGATCCCAAAACGACAAAGAACCTGATGGTCAATTACCCCCAGGTTATTGATGCGATCAATTTTGCAAGGGTTCCTCAAAGGGCTGTTGGCCGGTATATGGATGCTCCATCGATGGCAATGGCAGCAAATCCCCCAGCGATTGATCCTGAGTTCACGGCCAGTATCAAGCGGCTGAATTCATTGATTGAAAGCGGTATTCCTGCTTTTATTTCCTTTGATCACCTGAGGGAAACGACAAACCGCATCAACGAGATCGAAGCCGAAGTATCCAAATAAAGTAAATCCTTATGCTGTCCATCCTGATTGCCGATGAGCCCCTTGACCTGAGCGATGATTTTTCAGTTTCACTGAACCTCAAATCTCCTATTTTCAATGATGTCGGGGATTACTCCTTTCCCTTCAAAGTTCCTTCCACGGCAAGGAATATGGCGATCCTGGGATGGAAAAACCGCTTGGCATCGACCCGGAGCATCTATGAAACCTTTGATGGGAGTATCCGCTGGAATGGGATGGTATTGTTTACCGGCCAGATAAAGATCAGGACAGCTTCAGAAAAGACCTTGGAAGGTACCCTGTACATGAACAAGGGCAGCTTCAATTACGAAGTGAAGGACCTTCTTTTAAACCGGATAGACTTTGGAATGAAAGCCTTTCCTTCTGATCAGGATGCTATTAATTATTTCAACTGGTCGCTGACTCATTTTTATCCTGAAGCTGACTTTTCGTTGCCTGAGATCGCCAACCTTGACTTCTTTGATCCTGCGGCCACCAACGCGGAGCTGATGGCTTACAATCACATTTTTGCGGATGGATGGCTTCATAAAACCACAACGGACGGACAAAGCAGAACGATCCTGATCCCTTTTCTTTACCTGAAGTTTGTCCTCAGTAAACTGGCGGAAAACTTTGGATACCGCTTGCAGGATGAATTCTTTACTTCGAGCATAGAGCTTTCCCGCCTGGTCGTGTATCACTCGGTGAACCTGAACGAAGTCATGTTCGGGCTTCAACAGCTCTATTACTGCCGCTTCCTTCCCAAGGTGAAGGTGAGTGAATTCATTGCAGGGCTGGAAAAGTGGTTTAATTGCAGTTTTCATGTGGACTCCAAGCAAAGGGTTATCCGTATTGTCAGCAACAAAGAGGTGCTAATTCGCTCAGAGGTGATCGAGTTTTCAAAGAATGTTCTTTCTGTCTCTCAGGAGATCCCCGAACAGATCACCGGATTTCGTTTCTTGTTGGGACCTGATGGGGGAGATAAAGCTTACCAGGCACAACTGGACGCTGAGAAAGGTATTACCGATATGATCAAAGGGGCGGTCCAGGGGTTTTCTGACATTCCGCCGTATCCCTTTACATTTCTTGGCGACATCTATTACCTTGCAGATTCAAACACCTGGTGGCAGTTGGGAGTAAATCCCTATTCATTTCTTTATGAATGGCAACAACTGCCTGCCGGGCCGATGCTCACGGATAAGTTTTTCTACAAATGGGGAGATGAAAAAAACAAATTCGAGACTGTTTTTTCTTCCTTGCCCGACAAGTACATTGCCGTAAACTGTGGGAATTTGGGAGCAGATAACCAGAAAATTACGCCTCGTTTGTTTTGGGTGGGGATGGCCGGTGGATGGGGAACACCGGTGAGACTGAAGGGTTTTGCCAACAACAGTAATTTTTCACTGCGTTATCCGGGTCCAAAGGGTTTATTCAATCTCTATTGGAAAGACTGGGTTAACTGGATCATGGAGACCAGAAAGAGTGTGAAGATCGAAAAACAGATGGATTTCATAGAGTTGAAATCGATTGATTTCACAAAGCGTTACCGCATAAACGGGATCAATTATCTTGTCAGTGAGATTGCCGTTACATTGAACAAATCCTCGATCAAATCCGCCCAGCTCAAGTGCTTCACGGCCCCCTGATGCTGTCCTTTATTTCCGCGCGATCTCATGGTACTATTGCAGCATGATTGACATCACCGAGCAGCCCAATCTCATTTCCTTTGCCGGGAATCCCATCATTTATGAAGCCTGCTCAGATAATTATCTTATCTCGCTGGGCAGCCGTGCATCCTTTGAACTGGTGGTATCATCAGTTGATACTGTTGAAGGTCATTCGTTCAAGCTTCAGTTTGCCGGAAAAACACTCGTTTTTCAGTCAGCCCGTTTCACCGGTTTTGACGGTTTGCTGTTTCAGGCAGGCTACCCGGGGCAGACCTTTAATGATTTTGCAAACAATATTTACCAGTGTTTTCTTTCAAATTATGACATCCAGAAATATTTCAATGTTACGCTGGGCCCGCCAGGGGCAAGCCAGCGTAGTATCAAGCTCCAGGCAAGGGAGTCCGGTGCAGGTTGCTCCGTGGTACTCTCCAGTAACGGAGTTTCAGGAGTAGCCTCAGGGTTAAGCACTCCCGGAACAGATGATGTTTACCGGGATTACTTCAGTATCCTTTGCCTGATCCGTGATACGCTGAATAATACGATAGGGGAGGATACCAAACCCGCCGATCCTGTTGGCTGCGCGAAGTTCGATATCTCGGATTACCTGGCTTCCAGATTTTTCGCCTGGCAGGCGCCTCGCTTTGAATTCCCGGAACTTGCAGGAAACGTCAAAACTCACGGCTGGGATTATCTTCTCAAATACCGGGTTTCGTTTGCCGAAAGCATTGCCGGCAATGTAAGAGGTCTTCAATCGGATGGATGGAAATACGCCCTGGCCGGTGGCCTTAACCATGAACTGCTGACTTCACTCAACGAGAAATACCTGGAATATTTCTCCATTGCTGGAAATAAAAAGAAATTCCTTTCCTGGCTTCCCCTGGCAAAATATTCCCGCTCCGGAGTCATGGAGAAACTGTTTTTCCTGTTCCAGGCCAATCCAACCGAAGTACAATATCGAATGGTAGTGCTCATCACCTTCACAGACGGATCCCACAAAATAGTCAACGCAACCCCTCAGGTAGAATTTCCGGCTTTTTCAGTGATGGAGTTCAAAGTTGGGTTTGATCACCTTGACCTGGTGAATGCATGGTACGGAAAAACGGTCCAGTCATGGGAAGTGTATCTGATGGACAATAACGATGACTTGCTTTCAGAGCGCCGGATTTTCATTAACGATACCCGTGTTTTTGAAAATGAAAAAGTCTTTTTTTACCGCAATTCTTTTTCGGCCTATGATTCGTTCAGGTTTTTAGGAAAGAGTGAACTCAACCTGGAATATGAACGCCAGATAGGAAATACAGTCCGGGAAGAAAAATATTCCTTCTTTAATGCTCCCACAAAACAGTTCAGCGCCAAGGAAACGGAAAGCTGTAAAGCAAATTCAGGGTGGATATCTCTGGAAGAAAAGAATTGTCTCAGAGAGCTTCTGTTATCCGTGGAAGCTTATGAGCAGATCGGAAAGGAACTATTCCAGATCGTGGTGAAGTCTGCAAAAGTCACTCCATTCCTCAAAGACGGAGAATACCTGTACAATCTTGAAATCGAATACGAACGTTCGTATCAGAACTCCTTCTTTTCGGTTCATGCTCCGGAAAGCTCAGCCAATGCGATAATCTTACCGCAGCCTTTGACCTGGGATAACATGGAAGTAAGTTTTGACGATATGGAAATAACATTTGACCAGATAGAATATTAAGCTATGGCAAGACAAGAAATTAATCTCGGGATTGTTCCGGGCGATAAACGGGGTGACAAACTCCGTGTTGGAGGAAAGAAGATCAATGAGAATTTTACGGAACTATATAACAATTTGCAAAACGGACAGTCTTCGCCCATCATTGCGGGAAAGCATGTGATCACTGAGGATGAAAGCAACCGGTTGACGGAAATCAACGTGATTATTCCTTCGCCTGGCTTTTACAAGATCATTGACCTTATCTCGCTTATTGCCCGCATCACTCCTATGTCGCCACCCATCGGGGGATTGCAGGTTGGCCCTTCCCAGACCTTGAACGTTACCACCGATGGTGATACCGAAACCCGTGATTGGGGTTATTTCCCCTCACAATTCTTAAGGTCTTCATCCGTGACCATTCAACGGATGACACCCGTTTTCTCCACTCAGCTCTTTGAAAATTCCCCGGTTTATGTCAGCCTTTCAGACGGGGTAAACCCGATGGCGGGATGTGCCAAAATAGAACTGTTTTTCTTGTACCGGATCATTGACACTTCCTCATCAGGAGTGACTGGAGGTGGTGGTGGCGGCGGCTCGACGCTTCAGGTTGTACAGTCTTTTGTCAATCAGAGCGAAATCACGGTTCAGCACAACCTTCAAAAGTATCCGGCAGTGGTTGTGGTTGACACCACCGGCAGGGAACTGTTCTCTGAAATTACCCATGAATCGACCGATCTGATGGTGATCCGGCTCAATCCTGCCGCCAGCGGAAAGATAATTTACAGTTAACCTTTTTATAACCTTCAAATTAAAAAACCATGGCAAAAAAAGTACTGGTCCCCTTGGACTTCAATAAAAACGAACTGCAGAATGCTGTAATTCAAAACCTGGCATCGGCCCCTTCAAGCCCGATCAAAGGCCAGAAGTATTTCGATACGACAGACAATTATGAGAAATACTGGAACGGAACGATCTGGGTAAAATCGGTCGATCCCACAGCAATAGACCACAATTCGCTGCTCAGCAGGGGAACCAATACCCATGCCGCGATTGATACGCACCTGGCATCCACCTCAAACCCGCACTCGACAACGAAGTCACATGTGGGGTTGGGTAATGTGGATAATATCCAGCAAATGCCTTTGTCTTACCTGGATACCGATGGCACGTTGACAGCGAATTCTGATGTCAAGGTAGCCAGTCAGAAAGCAACCAAAACCTATGTTGACGTGCAGGTCGGAAATATCCAGGGCCAGATCACTGCCGGGATGGTTTACAAAGGCACTTTTGACGGAAGTCAGACCATTGCTGCACAGGGGATCACTACAATGAATAAAGGATGGTTCTGGAAAGTGACCGTTGCAGGAACCACTTCAGGGGTTGCTACTCCGTCAAATTCCGGGGTGAATATCGGCGATATGGTTATTGCCAATGTCACGAAAAGTTCCGGGATTGTAGCCGCTGACTTCGACGGAATTGATAATACTGAATCTTCTGACCTGGTAAAGCTGGCAGCAGCCCAGACGCTGACAAATAAATCCATTGATGCCGATTCCAACACGATTTCCAATCTGGTCACTACAAACTTTAAAACCGGTGTCGTTGATACGGATGGAACACTTACTGCCAACAGTGATGCAAAACTGGCTACCCAGAAAGCGACCAGGACTTACGTCGATACCAAGACCACCGGTCGCACCAAAAAGTATGTTGGCACGATAGCGGCAGCCACAAGCCAGACCATCACGGCAGGTACGCACGGCTGCGGGATGGATGTCGTGGTTATGATCTACGAAACGATTTCGACGCAACGGTATGCTGTGGAAGCCGATATTTCTGTCAATGCAGCAGGGGATGTAACCTGGACTTCGGCAACGTCAATTACCGGTCAGATCGTGATTATCGGTTAATCAATAAATTTTAAATTGTTTTTATGCCATCATTTAAGTCCAACCTGGATATACAACAAAATCAACTGCTCAATGCTGTTCTGCATAATCTACCGGATTTGCCACAAAATCCGGTAGAAGGACAGATATATTACCATTCCGGCACATTCACCGCGTATCTTTGGAACGGGAGTCAGTGGATTCCCTGGGGGGAAGGGTCTTCAGGCCAGAGCCGGCAGATTCAGCAATTCTCCTTTATCTTTCAAAATCCAAAACCCAGTAGCGGTGCTGTACTTCTTAGGTTATATCAGCCACTGACGATTTTAAGAATCGATTCCGTTATCAATGCCGGACTTGAGGCGAGTTTCAATATCGAATACAGAAGAACAGTTGAAGTACCTGGAGCAAATATCACTTCCTCCGAAATAATTGCTGTTGAAAGAGGTACTGAAACTACTGATTTTATTCTTTCTGAATTATCACAAGGCTATTGGCTTTATGTCGCCATTTGTGATGTCTATTCGACAGGAGGGGGGAGTATTGGTAAGGAAGAGAGTATATTAGAAGGAATTCCTGATGGTGGGACAACTGTCGATGGGTTGACAATAACCATCACCTGTCAGACCATTTGAGAAGAGCAAGGCAACCGTTCCCTGATCTTTCAGGTTTTTGATAATGAAGGGATAAAATATTGTGATTAATTGAATTTGTCAGTTAAATTTTTCTAATTTTACTGATGGAGTTGCTGTTTATAATTACGCCTATTATTGAAATACCCACCATATAGCGGCTAATTTTCGTTGTGTTCAATTGCAAAAAGAACCAGAATGATACATGAGTTTAACGATGTCAAATAGATTAATTTATATTATTGGAGGAGTATTCTTTATCATTTTATTCTTTATTGGAATTAAGAATCATGAGGATGCTTTAAAAACAGAAAAATATGGTGAATTGATAAATGTTACAGTCACTGAAGTTTCTAATTGTAATGGAAGCGCAAAAGCAAAGCATTATTTTAAATTTGAATACCTTGATAATGGAGAATTAATGCAGTCAGGCATGCAAATCGGAAGTGGCTATTGCAAGGATTTATATGTTGGTAAAGTTGTAAGACTAAAAGCTGATTTAAAAAACAAGTACTTTTTACTGGAAAACGAAAACATATACATTAATTTTTATAGCTTTATAATACTTGGCCTAGCAGGCGCTATTCTTTTATTAATTGGAGTATTTAAAAGCAACAGAACACAACAGCGTGTATAAGCCTTTGCTGGTAGCGGGTTTACGAAAGTCGGTTCACTTGGTTACCTTGGTGTATCTAGATAAGTAAGCGCATTGGCAACGCAACGGCTCATACAGGCAAGCGTTGTGCTCAATGGTTAAAAAGCTAAATGCAAACTGAATACAAATATTAATAATGGACACAGTGAAACCCTTTCAAGGTTTAAGAATTCACGAATTAGTTTTTATTACTTTCATAAGAAAGGTTGAACAACTTTTGGAAATTTCTTCTCGCCAAACGAAAAAATCTGATTCAGAAGTAATTCAATTTTCAGCAGTCGTATTTCTTATCGCGATTTGGCAGGATTATTTAACTTATTTAGTAAAAGATTCATTTGAAACAATGATTGGTTTTGCAAATGATCCGCATCATATTCCAATGAGAGTCTTGACTTTAGCTTCAAAAGAAATACGAGAAAATAAAGATGAATCTTTGGTCTGGAGACTATCAGGGGCAGGATGGAAAGAAGTATTGTCGGAATATTTCCAAAAAAATATAGGTTCATTTAAAACGCCAAACCATGATAAAATTGATACTCTTTTTGAGAGAACATTAGGTAAAAAGAAATTATCTGAAAATTGGAAATGGAATGGAATGACCTCAGTGAAGGCAATAAAAATGCTTGATGAAATACTTATAATTCGACATGAATTAGCGCATAAAGGAAGAACAAAGCATACCATCAATAAAATGAATTTGGAAAAGTATATTCATTTTATTCATAGACTTGTTGTTTGCACAAATAATTCGGTTGCGGCTTATCTCAAAAAGGAGTTAGGAAAGGATATTTATGAGAAATTGATTTATAAAGGTGAAATTGGAAGATTTGAGAGGAAAAATGTTTGAACCACTGAGCACAACGAGCTGTCAGACTACAATGCGGGCGAATAAGGTAATCAAGTCCACTCCTGACTGGCCAGCGGCCGTGGAAAAGAAAAGAAAAGAAAAGAAACAACAAGTAAACTCCGCCTTGCGGCTGCCGGAGAGGCGTTCTTACCTAAAAAACGGGTGATCCTTTAATTTCTCGGCAGTCTCCAGCTTTGTGACCCTTATATATTTCAGAAATGATTCAGTCGTTCGATGACCGGTGATTTGCATGATGTCCCGCATTGGAATACCGGCCAGATAAGCATTTGTTGCAAAAGACCTCCTTGCTGTATGGGTTCTTATTTTTTGCCATTTTTTCAGATCACCGTTGCCGAGTTTTTTACCCTGCGCCAAAGTGCCGATAAAACGGATCCCATCATTCGTTTTCTGAAGAGGTGGTACCTGGATTGCTTTATATTTCTTCATAATTTCCGATACCAAGGGTTTAACAGGTATTATTACAGGTTCATTCGTTTTTTGCGTTTTAACATACAATTTCCCATCATGTATATTTGATCTTGAAACTTTTGACCAGTCAGAATGTCGAAGTCCGGTATAACAATTTAGTACAAAAATATCTCGGATTGCTCTATAGTCAGGCTGTTCAATTTCCATTTCATATAAAACCTTGATGTCATTTTCAGTCAAATATACTGTGTCAACATCCTCCTTTAGTACTTTAAATTCACGATTCTTGTGATCATTGTTTGTTGTTAATTTATCCTCATTGGCTTCATTCATCAATCGTTTGACTCTTTTGATATGTGAGCCGATGGTATTTGGTTTTAAGCCGAGTTCACTTAAATAGTCCGTGAATTTTATGTAAAAGTCTTTTCCGATAGTATCGAAATCAACCCTGAAATTCATTTTCTCCTGGAAAGCTTCCAGATGGTTTTTTAACCCGGTATAATGTAATAAATGAGCTGCTCCAATTTTGTTTTTATATCTGGCCTGGAATGAACCAACAAATGAAATCAGTGAATCCTTTTTAGACTCTGTAGCTGTCTTTCTTCCAGTAAATATTTTGTAAGCATTAGTTAATTCTGCTTTTTTTCGGTTTACTTCTTCATTTGAAAGCTTTATTCCTTTGGGGAATAACTCGTCATACTTATCACCAAAAAAACTTGTTATTTCCATGAGTCGTTTATTGACTTTTCCGAATTTTTTTACGGGTACTGCAATCTGATTTTCCTGTTCCCAATTTTCTTTTGGAACATGCAATCCGGTCGAAAGCCGTAAACGAGCATGATGAAAGGTAAAAGATAGGATTAAAAGAGATTTTCCGTTCTTTTCTTTATCAGGATAATAGATAATTGAAGCCATATTTTTGGAATTTAAAATGGGGGTCAAACAAGGGTCCAAAGATATGAACTGGCAACTTATTGTACAACTTTACTTGTAAAACTTATTAACAGGTTGTAATTCTTTGTAATGTTATGTAATGATTATCAATTATATAATCTTTTTAATTCAGTATGTATTTGAGTGCCAAAGTGCTATTTTTGACCCCTCCAGGGTCACGAAAAGTTAAACCACTTGCAACAAAATGCAGGTGGTTTTTTTTATATCCAATTTCTGCTGATTTCTTACGGAAAATATAGATTCACCTATCAGGATAAATGCCTGCATTTTATAAGAAACAGGAAGAATTGCATGCCCGAACGCTGATTGTATGGAACCAAGCATGGGATTCAAAATGCGGTATTCTTACATTCTGCTTTCGAGGTTATTGAAAAATGATAGAAAATGGGAAAAGCCTGTTGACTTTCAGTCTTTTATATTGTATATTTACCGGCAATCCCAAAAATCGGTTCTATGAAAAAGTTAATTAGCCTGTGTTCATTGGTTTGTATTTGTGCGGGTCTGCTTGCGCAAAACCCTGATTACCTGCAAAAAAAAGATTTTCAGAATGAGAAAAAGAAAATCTCTGAAAGCATTATTATGGTAAAAAAAATCGTTCTGATTCAGGACAAAATCCTTGACAGTCTTTCGAAAAAACTGGATGCTCAACAAATGAAAATTGATGCCGTCTCAGATTCTCTTCTACAAAAGTCAGATAACATCAGGCAATTGAATGGAGTTGTTGCTGAAAACCAATCAAAGGCAGAATTCTACAAGGTTTATTTTTGGGTGGGACTTATCATTTCATTGGTCCTGTTTCTGATCGTATTTTTCTACTTGACAGGTAAATTCAAAAAACTGAAACTTGAATTCCTGGAAACAGAAAAAATCTTCAACGAAAGAATTGAATCTGAAACAAAAGGACTGAAAGAAGCATTGATTGGCCAGGAAGAAAAGAATCAGGCCCTGACCCGGGGACTGAAATTGGAAATCACAGAACTAAAAGCAATCCTGCAACATAAAGAGACCGAACATGAGCAAAAACACGAAGCTTATGCTGCAACGGTCATGGAACAATTTAACACCCTTTCCCAATCCGCAGAATTGATAGACAAATCGCAGAAAGAAGCGGTCCGGCAAATTGAAGAAAGCCTGAAAAAAAGATGGGCCATGGTTGATATAAAACTGGCTGAAATCAATGAAAAACTGACTGAATAACATTTAGCAGTTCAGTTCCCAGGCCGATTTGGTAGCCTTCTGAAAAATAGATTATTTCACCCCTGGGATTCACACAGGAGACCAAAGGTAAAGCAGGTACAGAATCCAGCTTCAGATTTTCTGTAAAGGATTTCAAAGCTGCATTTCCGGCCACCAGATAAATGGTTCTATCCGGCAGTTCCTTTTTGTTTCTGAAGAGAAAATCCTGCTTTTCCTTTTCACTCGAAAATACCAGAAAGATGCTGCCTTTCCATTGTTCAAATTCAGCTTTTCTGAGTTTCAGGTCGGCGACAAAATGCCGGGTAGGTTCTTTGCCGGGCTCCATCCATCCAAGGATAAAACCTTTTAAAATATTCTTTTCCCATCCGTTTTTCAGATTCATCAGTAAAAACAAATTTTTCAGATCCAAGATCTCTGATACCGCATGGCTAACCATGCTTTTTCGAAGGGTAATGGTTACCGTCTTTGTTTTACCTGTTTCCACATTGAAACTTTGTAATCGAGCAAGTACGATGCCTCCATTGACACGTTTGCCGCTTACAAGCATATAATAACCTGGCGAAAGTTCAAGCGAGCAGGGAAATGTTTCAAGCCGGGGATCGTTTTCAAAATCGAGAGAACGGAAAAACCCATCCTTATACTTTTCCAGGGTAAAATGGGTATAATATTCAGGTTTACAAGTATTTCCAGGATCTGATAAGAGCAACACCCTGCCTTTTTTATCAAGGGAAACAGAGGATTTTTCAAAGCTGACTTCCTTCCAGTTATCTTTTAAATAAAACTGTGGAAGCCGCGTTCCGGGTTCCAGCCTGGAAGGAATACCGAGGCTCCTGCACAAGGCCACGAAAAAAATATCCCTGGAATGAGAATCGGAAACCCTGAGCTCCATTACGCCTGCCGGACTTATGGGAGCCCTTGCGTAATTGGCCTCGTTGTTGATCATAATATTTGAATTGATCCAATCGACAAGCATGTTCGGGTCCTTAACGGCTTTTTGGATAAAAGCAGCATCAAATTTTTTCAAAAAAACCGTCTTATAGGGCTTCAGCCATTCATTATCTACCCGGGGACAAAGGACATATTCTATAAACATTTCTTTTGTGACTTTCCCGGGCTTGAGTTTAGATGTGTTCAGGATATTATCCGAAAGCATTTCCGGGTCTGAATCTCTGAGGTCCTTTTCCGAAAGGGAGGAAAGCAAAGGGAAAACCCATGGTTTCATTTCAGTAGGGTTGCCTGAAATAAAATCAATCAGTTCCCTCCAGTTGCCGCAACTTTTCTTCAAAAAGAGCCAAAGCGTATCAGGATTGATTTTCAATGTCTTAGCCAGGCGGAATGTCTTGGCCGAATCAATGAAAGTGGATTCATAATTGGCCCTGACCCTGTCCTCAAATGAAAGTTTTTCGGAATTTTTCTTCTTCAAAGAATCGCCGATTGTTGACGCCACCTTTTGTTCGGTGGGAGGAAGGAGGTCAAATTCTTCAGTCAGCGCTCTGCCAGGTTTTTCTCCGAGTATGATCAGAACCGTATCTGAATTATTAGCAGGAATTTTCCTGTAAGCATATTTTTCTCCTTTTCCCGACCATACGATGAGGTCGCCAAAACCGGTGAGCAGGGAAGCAAGTCCATTGGGATTCGTGAAGGTAGCGTAAAGGGGATAGAATTCCGCGTAATTATACAATTGAAATTCAACCCTGGCGCTGTCAACAGGGTTTGTCCTTTCGTCCGTAACTTTTACGAATACCCTTTTTGTACTAGTATAATTGGAAAGAATATTGATTTTAGTATACCTTTCATCCCTGATAAGTGCATCTTCCGGTCCTTCGTAATTTCCAAAAACATTGGTATTGACCAGCATGGCTCTCTTGGCCGGTTCGGTGAACCATGCCATGTCAAGATCCGGTTCAGGTTCGCAGGCGCCAATAAAATGCCATTGGCCGTCAACCCAAACTTCTACCCATGCATGATTATCGTCGCAATGAGCCCAGCGCGGGGTATAACACTGACGTGCCGGGATTGCAACAGATCGCAGGGCAGCAACGGTGAAGGTGGATTCCTCCCCGCAACGGCCGAAAGCAGTCTTCACGGTTGCCAGGGGAGCGGAAGTACGGCCATCGGTGCCACGGTATATGACTTTTTCATGACACCAATGATTCACCTCCAGTACTGCATCTTTCATGGAAAGCTTACGAATCCTTTCCTTTAATTCCATGAAAAATACACTTCTTGAAGAATCCATGTTTTCATTATTCACCCGAATGGGCAGGACAAAATGCCTGAAAATCACTTCCGGAATTTTTTTCCCCCAGGAAAAGGTATCTTTTGCAGCCAGGCTGGCTTTTACATTTTCCAGGTAAAATTTTCCGTCGTAATCAGCAAGGTCACTCAATGGCATATAGGCAAAAAGGAACATTAAAGCCTCCCGCTCTTCCTGGTTCAGATCCTGATCAAATATCCCGAAAAGCTGGTTAGCGCGCATTGCAGCCAGTTTTTTCTGTTTCTCAAACTGAACTTCGACCTTTTTACGGTATTCTTTGTCTGTAATGAAATGCTTCGTACGATTACAGGAAGAAAATATTACCAGAGAAAGGAGAATTAAAAAAAGATACCGTTTTTTCATCTCAGGTTTTTTCTGAAGGTGACAAATGCAGAAAACGCAATAAAAATCAGACAGGCCATCGGAATGATAAACCCGGCCAGGATTCCGTTCTGGTCGGCAACAATGCCCATCAGGGGAGGAATAAGCGCACCGCCTACTATCGCTGACACCATAAGACCTGAGAGTTCGTCAGACCGTTCAGGCATCTGGTCCACTGTGATAGAGAAGATCAAAGGGAAAATATTGGCAAAACCCAGACCTACAAGGATAATTCCGGCAAAAGTCATTTCCTTCAGGCCCAGGAACATTGAAATAATGCCTGCAAAAGAAAGGAAAACGGTGATCAGAAGGAATTTTTTAGGATGAAGGTGTCTCAGAATGAGTGAACCGGCAAATCTTCCGGCAAGAATGGGAAGAAAAAACAGTCCCCAGGCAATCAGCAAACCGAAATTCTCAATTCCGTATTTTTCTTTCAACAGAATAGGTACCCCGGAACTCATGGAAACTTCAGCGCCCACATAAACGAAGATTGAAAAAACCATCATAGCCACATACCGGTTTCCCAATAATTTCAAACATGCAGTCAAAGGAACCGGTTTGGCATTCGGATTACGCTTTTCGTCAATCCTTGTAAAGTTCACCCAGATCAATGTAACCAGAATAAGTCCGCCATAGACTGGAAAAAGGATGGTCCAATCGAGTCCCAATGGGCGGGCAACCAAAGGAGGTAAAAGGAAACCAAGCGATGAGCCAATCGCTTTTATGGATTGACCCAGAGAAAGGTTGCTGGAAAATTTCCCTTCCGGGGAAACATCCCGCATAATGGGATTTCCGGAAACCTGGAGAACTGTTGCCCCGGCCCCAAGCATCAGAATCGCAAGCAGAATGACATAAAAGTTCCAGTAAGAACCAGCATCGAATTTTACCACCGGTCCGTACATTCCATTCATGATCGGAATAAGCAATCCGGCCAGTGCGATGATGAGTCCCATGACCAGCAGGTATTTTTTTCCTTTCCGGGACTGGAAAACACCAAGTGGAACAGAAAGAAGGCCAAACATAATAAATCCCATCAGGGGAAGCAACTGTGCCATGAAATTGGAAAGCTGGAAACTGTCCTTTGCCAGACTTACCATGGGGCCGACTACATCGCCGAAACCCATACATAGAAATGCGAGGAAAATAGGGTAAGCAGCAAATGAAATTTTTGGAGTGGAGTTTTTCATGAGTTTCAATATTGAATTTTTATTTCTTCATTTTTCAGAGGAATTTTAACGCTTCTTTGATTTCCAGGCCGGAGTTTCAGGGTATATTCTTTTCCGTCGGATTTCAGGTTCATGATGTCACCGAAGGAATGGAGAACGATCAGGATGGAAGTGAATTTTGAAGGGAAGCTGCCCTCGGTTCCTGTCAGGGAAATTTGTTTGTTCCCAGGATCAAATATTATCATTCGTTTATAATACTGTCCTTTCTCAAATTGATAGGTAGATCCGTCATCCTCATAGTAACAAAATGAATTTTGTTTGTCGCCGTTGAAAATATGCAGTTCCAGAACGGGGGATGGTTTTTCTGAAGTGCACTGGATAACGGACTGCAGGGGAAGGATTCCGGAAGCTTTTACAAACACAGGAAGATCGGACAAGGGAGCGTCAATGATGACTTCTGAGTTTCCTTTAAAAAATTCTCCAGAACTTAACCGATACCATCCACCTTCGGGAAGATAAATTTTTGAAGCGTTCTGAGTACAGGAAACAGGGGCCACCAATAAGTTGTCTCCAAACAGATACTCATTCTGATACTGATACCAATAGACTTTTTCATTAAAAGTATAATTAATGGTCAGGCTTCTGGCAACCGGTAATCCTGAAAGTGTGGATTGATAAATCATAGAATACAGGTAGGGTATAAGGCGGTAACGCTGGTTAATAAATTCCCTGGATAGTTTTTCTGCGTCCTCTCCGAATGACCAGGGTTCCTTATGGCTGGTTCCCCAGGCAGAATGATTGCGGAAGAATGGGGTATAAACACCCAGTGAAAGCCAGCGCAGGTAAAGTTCTTTTGTTGGATTTCCCATGAATCCACCAAGATCGGGACCCACAAAAGAAATACCGGAGAGGCCCATGCTGTTAACCATACGGGCAGATAACAGCATATGCTCGTCGGTAGCTTCATTGTCGCCCGTCCAGACAGCTGAATAGCGCTGAATTCCAGAAAAACCGGCACGTGTGAGAATAAATGCCCGTTTCCCTTTCATGAGGTTTTTCGTTCCTTCAAAGGTAGCGCGGCTCATGTTCAAGCCATAAACATTATGCATTTCTGTCATCGAAGCTTTCCTGCCGTCGAAGGAAAATTGTACAATATCTGGAATGTTTTGTCCCCAGGCGGATGGTTCATTCATATCGTTCCAGAATCCTTCCACGCCTGGTTCTACAAGGTGTATAAAGGAATTTCCCCACCATCTCCTGACGTCTTCTTTCGTAAAATCGGGAAAATGACAACGGCCCGGCCAGACATTCCCGGTATAGAATGCTCCATCGGGGTAAGTTGCAAAATAATCGTTTTTAATTCCTTCATCATAGGCAAAATATCCTTTTTCAATTTTGATTCCCGGGTCAACGATGGTTACAACATGAAAGCCCAGTTCATTCAGTTTTCCAATCATGGCCTTTGGTTGGGGGAACTTTTGATGATCCCAGGTGAAAACCTTATATTCATCCATATAATCGATATCCAGGTAGATCACATCACAGGGGATTTGCTTGTTCCTGAATTTACCGGCCAAATCCAGGACTTCCGATTCCGGAAAATAGCTCCAGCGGCATTGCTGATAACCCAGACTCCAGATTGGGGGCAAAGTCATTCGGCCCGTAAGCCAGGTATAATCACGGATGATTTCAGCAAGGCTTGAAGCGCCGAAAAAGTAATAATTCATTTCCCCGTTGGCGGCAGAAAAAAAAGAGAATTTTTCATCCGTGGAAGCACCAAAATTAAATTTTGTTCGGAATGAATTGTCAAGGAAAATGCCATAAGTCACTTTATCATGAATTCCCATGTAAAATGGAATGCTCTGATAAAGCGGATCCGCATTGATCGCATATGCCGGAACATCTGAATTCCAGTTTTCATATTTTTCCCCACGCCGGTTTAAATTCCCCGTTTTCTCTCCGAGGCCTACAAATTTTTCATCCGAAAAAAGTTTCTTGTAACAACTTACTTCGGTACCCTGCCAGGTATATGCAAAATCCCGGTAATCCTCGCAAAGAACCTCGCCCCGGAGGTTCAATATTTTGATTGAAAAGGGATGTTTATTCAGGATCAATTTCAGGGAATCGGTTTGCAATTCCAATTCAGACTCATGTTCTTTAACTTTTTTAAAATCACTTTGCGGAGTCTGAATTACGGCATAGGAAAAACCTTCCGGTAAGGCAGACCTAGAAACCCTGATCCTGATTACCTGTGGTGAATATACCCGGATTATAACCGTTGCATTTTCCGTTTGCAACCATACTCCGTGATCGGTTTGCTTAAATGATTTCAGGTTACCTGGCTGGATTACCTGATCAGTCTGTGCCAATATCCCTGACAAACAGCCATAAACAAGGATAAGCAACACAAATTTTTTCATAATTTCATATGTCTTCGTTTGTATTCATCAATTGCAGGGCGGGTATTGTCCGGACTGATGTTCAGTCCTGCGGATGATTTCATCCTGAAGGTCTTCTCCCAGATCATTGAAATAATCACTATACCCGGCTACCCTGACGATAAGATCCCTGTATTTCTCTGGATGTTTCTGAGCCAGACGCAATGTTTCTGCAGTTACAACATTGAATTGAATATGGTGGCCATTCATTCTGAAGTAAGACCGGATTAGGGCAGAGAGTTTCATAATATTTTCTTCTCCTTCAAAAAATTCAGGAGAAAATTTCTGATTCAACAAAGTTCCTCCGGTACGGATATGATCAATTTTTGCGGCTGATTTCAGGACTGCCGTAGGGCCTTTGGTGTCAGCTCCCTGGAAAGGGGAGATTCCCTCAGACAAGGGCTGCCCTGCTTTACGCCCGTCCGGAAGGGCGCCGGTAATGCTCCCAAAATAAACATGGGAAGTAGTAGGTAAAAAATTTATCCGGTGCATTCCTCCAATGGCATTAGGCCTCCCGTTTACGGCATCATAGAAGCGCTCAAATATTTCTCTCGCCTGGTCATCGGCAACATCCCTGTCGTTCCCGTATTTCGGTGTTTCATATATTAGTTCCAGCCTGAGTTTCTCAAAATTATCGAAATTCTGTTTCAATGCCTGAAGCATCCCTTTCATGCGGATGGTCTTATGTTCAAAGACATGATGTTTCATGGCCGTCAGGGAGTCGGTGATACTTCCCAGTCCTACTCCCTGAATATAGGTGGTATTGTAACGTGCTCCGCCTGCATTGTAATCAATGGCTTTGGCTATACAATCATCAATGATCAGGGAAAGAAAGGGTACCGGAAGATAATCGGCAAAGATCCGCCCGATGAGGTTATTTCCTTTAATCTTGATATCAATGAAGTGATTTAACTGCTTTCCGAAGGCTGTCAGTAAATCATCGTAGGATCCGAATTTCTCAGGATCCCCGGTCTGAGGTCCCGCCTGTTTTTTTGTGAGTGGGTCAAAGCCATTATGAAGCGTGATTTCCAATATTTTAGGAAGATTAAAGTATCCGCTCAGAATGTAAGCTTCTGTTCCGAATGCACCGGATTCCACACAACCGCTGGCTCCGCCGTTCCGCGCATCCTTGATATCCTTACCTTGTAATACCAGCTCTTCGATAATGGCATCGGCATTGAAATAGGAGGGTTGTCCAAAACCGGTTTTTGTGATCTCCAGGCTTCTTCGGATGAAACTGTCAGGATTTTTCCTGCTTACCTGAACCATGGAACCAGGCTGAATCATCCGCATTTCTTCAATCACTTCCAGAAGGAGGAAAGAAAGTTCATTTACAGCATCTGAACCATCGGGTTTAAGGCCCCCAAGGTTGATCATGGCAAAATCAGTATAAGTGTTGCTTTCAAGCGCTGTTATTCCAACTTTAGGAGGTGCCGGGTGATTATTAAACTTGATCCAGAAACTTTGAAGGAGCTCTTTTGCCTTTTCTCTTGTCAGACTTCCTGCTTCAATTTCCTTTTTATAAAATGGATATAAATGCTGATCTAGCCGGCCGGGACTAAAAGAATCCCATGGATTCACTTCAATGATCACTCCCAGGTGAACGAACCAATAATACTGAAGCGCTTCATGGAAGGAACCGGGCGCATTTGCCGGAACATGCCGGCATATTTCAGCCAGACCCCTCAGTTCGGATCTGCTGGTTTCTGAATTTTCCGCCATGATCTCAAGCTGAACGGCATACCGGTTTGCAAACAGGATGATGGCATTGGCAGAAATTTCCATGGCCTTCAGTTCCTCTTGTTTATCTGAGGCGAGGGGGTCATGAATGAAGTCAATTTTACTGCGTGATTCCTGAATATCACCGATGAGTTCAAGCATTCCTTTTCTGTATATCTTTCCTCCGGCTACCGTATGGCCCGGAGCCCTTTGCTCCTGAAATTCCGTGAAAATACCCGACTGGTATGATACCATCCAATCTTCAGACAATGATCGCATGATTCGGTCACGGGTACTTCTTCCGGACCAGAAAGGAATGATCTTATTTTTATAAATTTCCCGGGTTTCTTCATCCACTTTAAAGGAAACTTTCGGCCGGGAATTTAAAATTTCAAGGTCGGCAAGGCTATGAAGCGTGATCTCAGGATAGGTGGGAACTGCTTTTGGAGCAGGGCCTCTTTCTCCTACGATGAGTTCTCCCTCATGGATGCTGATCAGTTTATTTTTCAAAATGTATTCAAACGCCTTTGCTCGCATTACGGAAACAGAAATTTCGCTTTCATGGGTTCTTTCGTAAAATTCCGTTATCAGCAATGCCCGTTCTGCTGAAATCCTGTTTACGGCATTCATGCTTTGCGCTCTCAGAAGCTTAATCCTATCGGTCATAAATTCAATTTCTCTTACGATCTGATTTTTTAATTTCTTTTTGCTTTTTACTGTTAAAACCCATCGTTGATTTTAATCCGCTCAGGGTACTTTTCCATAAAAAGTTGATGATTCCTTTCTCCTGGTCACGCTGGAAGTAAATGATGCCTGTTTTCATTTTTCCTGATTTGCCCGGATTATCTGTGTTTATTAAGATATCGTTTGCAACAAAATTGACCACTCCTTTTTTAATAGAATTCCAGGTTGATTCTTCCCTTGTTTGCATTTTTATTTTCAGATCATTGTAATAGAACAGGAGTTTTCCCCTTGCAATTTGATTATTTGCAGTAACCTGAGGGATAATAAGTCGCTGGACTTTTCCATTTGAAATTTCTGCTGGTAAGAGTTTCGATAACATCGGGTTAATTTCACGCAGATCGAAGGAGGCAAGCCGGGCGGAGAAAGTGAAGGAGTTATTTTTATTACCCAGATCAAACTTCAAGGATGCATCCAGTTTTCCATTACCCATAAGGTAAGCAGAACCTGATAATTCTGAAACCAGTCCGGCTTTAAGCAGTGCTGAATCATTGGTGAGCCCGGTTAGGACTGCATTCATTTTATCAAAATAGATGCTGCCCGGTTCATTATAAACCTGCTCGGAATAACCTGCTTTCCCATTCTGAAGGACAACCGTATCTATTTTCAGATAAAATCCGAGCTTTCTGAGTTCTTCCTGTGGCAAAGGCGGCCGGAAACCCTGTTTCCGCGGAACCCTTTTGTCACGGTAACTGTCCAGGATGAGACTGTCAATCTCCAGAAGTCCGGCTTGAAATTTTCCACTCAGGATTAGTTCTCTCAGATTTATCCGGTGGATTTTAACCAAGTCGACCCTGATATCCATTCTATCGGTTTGATAACCCATTTTCCGGGTATAATCATGCCGGCTGAACAAAGGAATCAGGTGAAAGTCCTTCACATAGAACAATCGTTCTCCGGTGGAAAGTCCAATTTCTCCGAAAGATAAACGGTTTAATCCATTCTTGGTTTTCAAATTCAGGCTGTCAACCCGGATGCTGATGTCGTCGCAATTCAATAATCGTGGAGGTGTGATTTTATTTGAGTCCAGGAGAAAGTTTGTTATCCTGAAAGAGCAGGAGGGAATTGCCTGGTAAAAAACGGAATCGCCGGTAAAATCATAATATTCGAGTTTCCCGTTTTTAAGTTCAATATTTGAAACAAGAACCGAATTCCAGCCTTTGGGAAGTGGTATCGATATCAATTGATCCCTGGACCGGTCCCCTTTAGCCTGATCAGAAACCATCATCCTGAATACAGTGATTTCCGGAGCGATCAGACGAATGTCAGAAATTCTGATCCTGCGATGGCTGATTGCCGCGTATATTCTGAAGTTCATGATTTTAAAATGATCAATTTTTAAACGGAACATGATCGGAGAAAGGGTATCCATACCGATTCTTTTTCTATACAATGCCGTATCCGGAATAAGTTCAAATTTCCTGACGATCAGATCGCCTTCGATGATGTTTAAATAGATATCTCCGATTTCCGCATGGTATAATCCTTTGCTGCCGCGTTTCACAGTTTCAATGAGGAAAGATTTGATGAGTTTCCCGTAATGAAAATAACCATAGGTTAAAACACCCGAAATGGAAAGGATCAGGAACAAGAACGTCCCTATGACGAATTTCCATTTAAGTTTAACCTTCCTGGCAGGGAGAATTTGATCTTCAGCCATTCATGTTTTCTTGAGTTTGCCCGTAATCAAAGGCTAAAATACATTGTTTTTCTTTATTATTTTCCAGGCCCTTCATTCTGTTTTTTTAATACTTTCGTTTTTTAAAATGTAAACTATGAGAAAAATTTTCCTTATTATTTTTTCCCTGTTGATGTTTATGCTAGGCAATGCCCAGAATTCCATTGGAGTCCAGATTGGTTTTCTTGGAACGCATACCAGCGCTGCCGAGTATCTTCGCCAGGGACGGAACGATTATCTCCTGGATTCCGTTACACTGGACAGGAATATAGGTTCATTTCAAGCTGCCATCAATGCCGACATCGATCTTGGCAAGCATTTTTTCATGTCGACAGGGTTTCACTATGAGCAGAAAGGATTTTCTGATATTTCTTTCACCGATTTAGCCGGGAAAACCTATTCGGTGAAAGCCAGGCAGAATTACATTGGTTTATCCTTTTTAATCCAATACAGGGTCAGGTTTAAGAATAAAAAATTCGGAATGCTGATCGGAACAGGTCCTAAAATTGATTTTGCAGTTGGAACGCCCAACAATGGAGCCCTGTATTCGGGTGCATACACCCGTTTCTTCATGCCCTTTTCAAGATATAATGAAACCGACCTTTCATGGGCCACCGAACTCGGAGGATTATATCAACTCGGACCCGGAAATATTGTTCTTAAGGTTTCCTATTTGTACGGACTCAGCGATGTGCTGGAAGATGCATATATAATCGGGAGAACACAGTCAATTGGAATCTCAATAGGATATTCAATCCCGCTAACCATGGCAAAATAATCTCTTATTTCATGGTTTTCAAACCACAAATAATATTTAAAAATTATAGCTTCATTCTTGGGATTTACATCCTGCTTTCAGTTATTGCGGGCACTCAATCGGTATTATTGGGAAAAATGCAAGAGAATAAAGGGAAGCATGAATTCTTAAAATATAACAACTATATTATTTTCAAGCAATCCTATCCACACCTGCTTCAGGGAAAAGATTTATACAAAGCTTATCCTGAAAATTATGAGGATCTGTATAAATACAGTCCGACGTTTGCCCTGGCATTTGGAGCATTTGCAGTTTTACCTGATGCAATCGGTCTCTCATTATGGAACCTCCTGAATGCCATGATTCTTTTCTTCTCATTCATTTACCTTCCCAAGGTTGATATGAAAAAAAAAATCATCATGCTGATGGTAATTGCAACAGAGTTAATGACATCTTTACAGAATTCACAGGCCAATGGTTTGGTAGCTGGGCTGATCATCTTTTCATTCGGACTTCTGGAAAGAAAGCACTATATCCTGGCAAGTTTCTGCATTATATCTGTGTTATACATTAAACTTTTCGGGATCGTAATGGCTGTCTTATTTCTCTTTTATCCAAAAAAATGGAAACTTGCAGTGTACTCCCTCGCTTGGTTCTTATTGTTATTTGCAGCGCCACTTTTAGTGAATTCTTTCTCCACCCTGCAATTTCATTATTTAAAATGGTTTGAACTCCTTCAATCGGATTATACGGCATCTTACGGTTTGTCGGTCGCAGGATGGATACATGCATGGTTCAGCCATGATGTCAATAAATTCATTCTTGTGATTTCAGGTTTCTTGTTGCTTATGTTACCTTTTCTCAGATTCAGGCAATATAAAAACTTCTGTTTCAGGATGTATGCACTGGCTTCTGTGCTGATTTGGGTGGTCATTTTCAATCACAAAGCGGAATCGCCCACTTTCATAATTGCCATGAGTGGCGTTGCCATCTGGACACTTTCATTTAACCCGGGACGATGGAAAATCGTTTTACTCGGGGCAGCAGTTCTCCTCACTTCCCTGACCCCTACCGATATTTTTCCGGTAGGGTTCCGGGATGGATTTCTTGTGCCATATGCAATTAAAGTCGTTCCGTGTATCGTTATCTGGACGCTGATCCTGTTTGAAATGATGTTTGGTAAAAACCTCTCATCCCCCGATGTTCACCTGGAGACCGATTGATTCAAATTCCCCTGCTAGTTTCCGGAGATGGTCCATGGTTGGAATATTTAGATTTCCCAATTTATTTTCCTTCCCGAAACGGAAGTATTTATGACGGGCAATGTCATGATAGGGAATAAGATCAATGGTGAAGGGAGATGCAGGTGACCTTTTCTCAGGGTCACTTTGGGACTTGCTGGGATTACTCCTGTTTAATGAGCGGATCAAGGCTTTCATGCCGTTCATATTTTCTCTGGAATCCGTTATGCCTGAGATTACCGGAAACCTCAGTTTCACATGATATCCCTTGCTGAACAGGTATTTCAGATTTGCATGGATTTGTTTATTTGAGACTCCGGTATATTTCTGGTGAAGGGTGTTGTCAGAAAGCTTTATATCATATAAAAACAAATCGACCCAGGGTGCAATCTGCTGTAGGGTATTGAGACTTGCATATCCGCATGTGTCGACAGCCGTATGAAAACCCTGTGATTTCGAGGCTTTCAGAAGTTCAAGCAGAAAAGATTCCTGCAGGAGCGGCTCGCCTCCCGAAAAGGTCACCCCTCCATTTGATTCGTCGTAGAAAACCCGGTCTTTGATTATTTCCCGCATTACTTCAGCTGCAGTCATGAATTTTCCAACAGCTTCAGTTCTCCGGAAAGATTTTCCGGAAAGAAAATAGTTTTTATGGATTAATCCGGCTATTAAATCCTGGCTTTCAGGATTATGACACCACCAGCAGGAGAGCGGACATCCTTTAAAAAATACGGTGGTCCGTATCCCGGGACCGTCATGTATGGTAAAACGACGGATATCAAAAATCAATCCTTTAATCTCCATAGAACCGTATCATTTTGCGGATCGCTTCCTGGCAAACCGGACAAAATCCAGGAGCCTCATTTGTTCCCATCCGGCAATCCATATATGGACTGTAAATTCCCGATTTTTCATAACCCCCTCCCTCGAACATACCTACGGTATTCCTGAACACGTCAATCCGGGAAGTCGGAATGGGCGTATCAGGTGAAATCATTTTCTTCCACTTCCTGTCAAACTGAACATGGGTTGTAAGGTTAGGCTCCCAGGGTTCCAGATTCAGATTGTAAAAACCAGAATAAGATACATTCCCAACGTATTCATCGCCCAGTCCGGCAAAAGAGTGACCAAACTCATGCACCATCACAATAGGGGAGAGGGCATTGTCGACCGTTGTTTCAGCAAATAGATTGTAAAAACCAGAATAAGATACATTCCCAACGTATTCATCGCCCAGTCCGGCAAAAGAGTGACCAAACTCATGCACCATCACAATAGGGGAGAGGGCATTGTCGACCGTTGTTTCAGCAAATAGGTTGTAAAAACCTCCTCCTCCGTATTGCCTGCTGTTCACAAGTATGACAATTGCATCATAAGGAACATTGGCTGCATAATCATAAATTGATTTGGTGTCAAAAGTGGTGAGGTAGCGATCCATGTCGAAAGTATAGAATTGGCTGTTTAATGCGGTATTTACGTAGATCCCGTTTCCGGGGATATCGACACCTGAAGAATCGGAAGGAGACTGTACCGCATAAAAATTGAATTTTTCCTTAAATTCAGAATAAGGCCTGGTGCGCAACAGGGTATCCATCATCTTTCTTGAATCCCTGAGAAACTTCGGCATTTCATTCAAAGTATATCCTTCAGCCAGAAAAACGATATCCACATGGTTTTCGGGAGAACCATTATTGAGTAATCGGGTCACTTTTACATCATGAATTTTTTCCCTGCCGATGAAATAATCAGAGGGATTGATATATCGCTCAAACAGGGCGCTGAATTCTCCGTTAAAATAATTTCTTTTCTCGATCAGGAAACGAATGGTTCTTTTAGGAAAAGGGATTACCGCTGTCATAGGAAAAGCCCTTCTCATCATTTTTGCTTCGGCAGTAAACTGCCATTCCTGGAAAAGGGAACAGAACCCTTTGGAATAGATCATTTCATTGGTTGCAGAATCATATACACAATAGCGGTAGGTGCCGTAATTATAAGGATCAATCAGGTTTTGTTTTGAACCGCCCCAGAAAGGTTCCTGTTTCATCTCACGGAAAAAAGCAAATTCTTCACCTGAATTGCCCGCAAGAAAATAATCAAGTCTTAAGGTTTGAGTTGTAAAGAAGTCATTCGAATTTTCATGACTTGTTTGAGAAAAAAGGAAAGCGGGTAAAACACCAAGCTGAAAGAATAATAAAATTCTGAAATACAACTTACTTGCCATGATTATTATAAATTATTTCTAAAAACAAAAATAGAAAAATTGGAACTAACGACCGTCTGTATTCCTTTTTATATGAACGATTACCATGCCTGAAAGCATCAGAAAGCAGCCTAAAAGCATCCGGGAAGTGACGGTTTCATGAAGGATGATCCAGCCTCCCAGGACAGCAAAAACCGCTTCCAGGCTTAAAATAATGGAGGCATGGGCCGGGTGAGCGGTTTTCTGGGCGATAACCTGTAAAGTATAAGCGATGCCTACCGATATCAAACCGCCATATGCGATGGGAATCCAAGCATGAAGGATGTTATTCCATTCAACCGTTTCAATGGAAAATGCAACGATCATGTTCAGGGCGGCACAAATCGAAAACTGAATAACAGCCAGCAAAAAAGAATCCATCAGGGGAGAAAGCCAGGCAATAAAAAGCACATGGAAGGTGAAAAGAACTGCGCAGAAAAGCACCAGTTTATCGCCCATGTCAATCTGAAATCCGTTTCTGATACTCAGAAAATATAGTCCAGCAAGAGAAAGACCTGCTCCGACCCATATGAATATTCTGGATCTCTGTCCGAAAAGCATTCCCAGGATGGGCACAAGTACGACATACAAACCGGTTAAAAAACCTGCTTTTCCTGCAGTGGTATATTGCAGCCCCACCTGTTGGAAGGCAACCCCTCCAAAAAGCAGCAGCCCGGTTATCAGGCTTCCCATCAGGATTTTTCTGCGGTCGGAAGGATGGCCAATGGTTATCAGAGAATCACTTCGCTGAAGTCGGAAAAACAGAAAAGGAAGAAGGACAACGGTTCCAAGGGCAAATCTGACCCCATTGTAGGTAAACGGACCTAAATAATCCATTCCAACACGCTGGGCCACAAATGCGAAACCCCATAGGCTGGCTGCCAGGAGTAGAATAAAATCTGAACGGATATTTTTGTTGTTCATTTGTGCTCCTGTCAATTATTCTATGGTTATTTCATCCGCAAAGATCCATGATTTATGACCGGATCCGGGATGCCAGGCGGGACAGAGCCCACGGTTTTTTGCCACCACCTTTATATATCGTGTTTTTTCGTTTTTCAGGTTCAGGCAGAGCTCCTTAATAATGACTTCTTTTTCCCTTTCATCCACCTTGTTTACCACTGTTCCTGCAGAATGATAATTCACCCCATCCGTGGAACAAAAATAATTCACTTCAAGCGGCATGAAAATCCAGGCACCCTGATCCTGTATACAACCCAGGGAAATCCGGTGAACGGTTTGAGCTTTTCCCAGATCAACAATGGCTTCCAGGTCGGTTCCTTCGTAGCCCTGCCAGCCTCCTGTCCTGAAATTCTCTCCACCCCTTAAAAGATCAATCAGGGCAATGTCTCCACCGGCTGCATATTGTCCGGAATATTTTGTGTTCAGGGTTATTTTCCTGTTTTTAATGATCTTTTGAAAATGAGCTTCAATAGGAAAACTATGAGACAATCCGGCCTGAGACGCAATGGCTTTCAGCGTAGTGGTTTTTTCGAATTTAAAAGGGACTGTATAGGGTTGCGATTTCACATCCGGATCAGAGCCATTCAGGGTGTAAAAAATATTGGTGCCTGCAATCGGGTTTGCCAATGAAACATAGGTGAAATCAAAAAAAGTCTTTTCCCCTATTTCTACAGAAGGAACCGGCGTGATAAAATAATCATTTATTCTGCTAGGTGGCGCTGCATCAGGTCTGTTTCCCCAGGCCTTATTGGGCTGTGGTCCCATGGTGAAGATAAGTTCGCCTCCCCGGATAATATCATCATGACTGATATAGGATTTGAAATAAGGCTTCCCATTCAAAACGGCCGATTGAATATAAATATTGGTATCGCTCGCAAACTTTGAAATAAGCGTAAAAGTCCGCTTGTTTTCAAGCGATATGGAAACCTTTGGGAACAACGGACTTCCAAAAACATAGATACCGGAACACGGGGCAACCGGATAAAAACCCATGGCTGAAAAAATATACCATGCCGACATTTGCCCGCAGTCTTCATTACCGATCAGCCCGTCAGGAGTGTTTTTATAAAATTCTTTGCAGATTTTATGTACAATTTCCTGGGTTTTCCAAGGTTTTAAACCATAATTATACAGATAAGCCATATGATGGCTGGGTTCGTTTCCATGAGCATACTGCCCGATCATTCCACTGATGTCGGCCTGCTCTCGCCCGGTGGTCTTTGAATCTGCGGAAAACAAAGCGTCCAGTTTCTCAGTAAACCGGTCATGTCCTCCCATCAGTTCGGTCAGGCCTTCTAAATCCTGAGGTACATAAAAAGTATATTGCCAGGCATTGGCTTCAGTATAATTAAAATTTACTTCTGAAGGATCGAAAGGAGAAAACCAGGTCTCATTTGATTTTGCCCGCATGAAACCGGTTGAAGGATCGAAGATGTTCTTGAAATTCTGAGCCCTTCTGATAAAGGTTTTATAATCCTCTTCTTTACCCATTGACTTTGCCATCATTGCGATGCACCAGTCATCATATGCATATTCAAGGGTCCTTGAAACAGATTCACTTTCCTTATCGGAAGGTATGTAACCTTTTTCATTAAAATATTTCAATCCAAAACGATCCTGCATGGCGCTATGTTTCATGGCTTCCAGGGCTTTCAGGGTGTCAAAATCTTTAATTCCTTTCAGAAATGCATCTGCAATTACAGAAACCGAATGATATCCGATCATACAACCGGTTTCATTTCCGGAAAGTTCCCAAACCGGAAGCATACCGCCTTCATCATATTGAAGAAGAAAAGTCCTGACAAAATCCCGGGTCTTTTGCGGTTCAATGATTGTATATAAAGGATTTGCTGCACGATAGGTGTCCCATAAGGAAAAAACAGTATAGTAATTAAATCCGTCTGTTGTATGGACTTTCAGGTCTCTTCCGCGATATTGACCGTCTCCGTCGCTGTAAAGGTTTGGCTGCAGCATGGTATGGTAGAGTGCGGTATAAAATATTTGCCTCTGATCCAGGGTTGCCCCTTCAATCCTTATTTTTCCAAGTTCCGCATTCCAGGCATTGGAGGCCTGCCCGCATACCGAGTCGAAATTCCATCCGGGTATTTCCGCTTCAAGGTTTTTCCTGGCTCCTTCCATGCTGACACCTGAAATCCCAACTTTGACCAGTACCTTTTCTCCTTCTTTTACTGAAAAAATAAAAACCGAATGATTTTTATCACCTTTCTTCTCCAGAAAAGGTTTTGAAAATTTTGCTGTAAAAAATACCATTTGTTTTTCCGCCCATGACTGTGAAATCCGGAATCCTTCAATCTCATCGTCGGCAACAACACGCATCCCGGATTCCACTACCTTGTCCCGGTGCTGCAGGTCTACGACAATTCCAGCCTGATCACTGCCAGGAAAAGTATAACGGTGAAATCCGACCCTGGAGGTGGCGGTCAGCTCTGCCCTGATATGGTATTTGTCAAGTATAACGCTGTAAAAACCAGGTCGGGCGGTTTCCGTATTTCTTGAAAATGAAGAAGCATAATTATAATCTTTGAGGCTGGTTTCTCCTGTAACCGGCATGAAAAGAATATCGCCGTAATCAGAGCATCCTGTCCCGCTTAAATGCGTATGACTGAACCCATAGATGATGCTGTCGGAAAAATGGTAGGCAGAGCAACCGTCCCAGGCTTCAAGCCGTGTGTCGGGACTAAGTTGAACCATCCCGAAAGGAACGCTGGCTCCGGGGTATGTATGTCCATGCCCTCCGGTTCCAATAAATGGATTCACATAACCGGTAAATCCGGGAAGTTGTTGTCCGGCTGAAGAAACCGTAATCAATAAAACGCAAACGAGGATATTCAGTATCTGTTTTCTCATATTTTAATAAGTATCTATCAAAGTTTTAATGGATAAATGGGGAAGAATATCAGGAGATTTGTCAGAAGTTTCAAAAACTATTTCCCGGATCTCTCCGGGTAACATATCAAAATAGTTATCGGAAAATTCTCCTTTTAAAGGTAGTGACAAGCAAACACCTTTAGCCAGTTTATCTGTTTTAATTTTAATCAGGTATCCCTTCGGTGTTTTATCTATGGTTTTTTTAAACGCCGGAATCTGAAGTGAAAGGTTTTGAGGAGAAACAAAATATAAAAGATTCCGTGTGGATTCAAACTCATTAATATAAAGGGAAGCGGAGAGTACCACTTTTGCAGGATCAAGGCCTGCCAGCATGGCTGAGCCCAGGGTGTCAAAACATACAGTTGAGGAGTTAGCCGGAATATTAAGGCTGAGGTTCTTTTTCAGGAAAACGTTTCCATTAAAATCACATATCCGAATCAAAAGCCTTGCAGGTATTGGCTGAGGACTATCCGTGACAACATATACTTTTACGCGATCCTCCTCAACGACCGGAGAAAGCATGGTTTGATGAAATGAATCCTTCATCCGGTAATAAACTGCTTTCTTTCGGCCATAATAATCTATGGCTGACCAGGATATCCCTGGCCAGCAATCATTCAGTTGCCAGACAAGAGTCCCCATACAACGTGGCTTTCCCCTACGGTGGGCTTCAATTGCTGATTTTATTCCTTCAGCCTGTAACAACTGGCTGGTCAGAATGTAGGAAGAAAAGTCTTTTGGTTTTCTGAAATCCCGGAGCATGTACGCATCAATTGTCTCAAATCCAATCGGATGCTTTTGATGGGTACGCATCACCCGGGAGTCCGGAAGACGATCGTCAGGGGCTGTGAATTTTATGATGGAAGAAAGCTCCGGAAAACCCTGAAATCCATATTCAGACATAAATCTTCCCACTTTCTTCGTATAAATTGAAAATGGCTCCTGTCCCCACCAGACTCCCCAATAATGAACATCGCCCTTTTCCAGACTTTCCGGATGTCCCCACCCGGCAAGAGGAGATGAAGGAACATAGGAAGCCAGGGTATCAAGCCGGCCTACAAGTTCCGGAATTTTTCGGTTAAAAAGGGAGCGGTAAGTGTCATACAGCCTGGATGAATCCTGAATTGATAAGTCATATTGTTTTTGCCAGCCCCAGTTTTTCCATCCTTCATCAATTTCATTATTTCCGCACCATAATGCGATACAGGGATGATTTCTTAAGCGGATGATATTTTCCTCCACTTCAGTCAATACATTTTTAAGGAAGTCGTTTTCTCCGGGATACATGGCACAGGCAAACATAAAATCCTGCCAGACCATCATCCCGTTTTCATCACACAGATCGTAAAAAAGATCTTTTTCATAAACTCCTCCTCCCCAGACGCGCAGCATATTCATATTGGCCGACTTTGCATCACAGATGATCTGATGGTAAAATGAATCACTTACCCGGGGCAGGAAACTGTCAGGTGGGATGTAATTGGCGCCTTTGGCAAAAACCGGAAGCCCATTTACCAGAAAATAAAACGATCTCCCAATGGAATCCTCCTTCTGAACCAGTGAAATGGTACGTAGACCGATCTTTTTTTCTCCTTTACCAACCAGGTGCCCGGCAAATCTGACTTCATAACTGATTTTGTACAAAAACGGTTTTCCCAAACCATTTGGCCACCACAGCTCCGGATTAATGATTTCAAAATTCAAACCCAGGGTATTCTTCCCTTTTTTAATAGCAAAAGCCTGGTGAAAAGATTTTTCATTCTCTAATTTGATGGTAAAATATGCAGAGTCGGCAAGGTCAGAAACCAGGGTTATGTCACTCCTTATTTTTGCAAGCGAATCCGACAGGTTTTTCTGGATAAAGTGGACATCCAGGACATTCACATGGCTCCACGACCTGAGATAAACCGGCTTCCATACCCCGCAGGTGATAAAAGCCGGGCTAAAATCCCATCCGAATTGATAGGCTGCTTTCCGGCAAACCACTTTCTCATCTCCCGGAAGTTTATATTTTAATGCTTCGTAACGGACTTTATTTTCCAATGGAACGGAGGCAAATTGAATCCGGATCACATTTTTCCCGAGAAATAAAAATGACTTGATATCCCTGATCCATTCACGAAACATATTATCAGCAACAATGACCAGACTGTCATTGATGTACACTTTTGCATAGGTATCCAATCCTTCACAAACCAGTTCAATATGCCTATCTGCAAAGGCCCGTTCGAGGATATCGAATTCCTTCTTATACTCCCAACCCGATTCACCGATCCATTGTAAATTTTTTTCGGGATCACGGTAAAATGGATCCTTTATGGTCCCATTTGCAAGAAGGTCAAGATGAACACATCCAGGAACCCTCGCATTCATCCATTCACCGGTTCCGGTTTTTCTGAACTTCCAGGCTCCTCCCAGATCTCTGGTGTTCGGATTCTGGGAAAAACCATACAGTCCTGTGAGCAATAAATAAAAAAAACAAACCTGACAGATTTTCATTATTATTTAAATTGATCCGGCAAAAATACCAGAAAAGAATTTATTTATTAATTTCACCCTTCAATTCAAAAAGAATCATGGATATTGATCATTTAAAAAAGATATTTTACTCAAAATTTGGGCGACCGGATGAAAGTCTGAAAATATATTTTGCACCGGGAAGGGTTAACCTGATCGGCGAACATACCGATTACAACGGAGGGTATGTTTTACCCTGTGCGCTGCAGTTCGGAACCTTTTTGTTGATACGTAAAACCAATGACGGCATGGTCAGGCTGGTTTCCACCAATGCCTCGCAATCTGCCACGGTTCCTTTGGAAAGAATTACCTGTAAAAATGAAATTCAATGGGTGAATTATCCGCTGGGAATTTTCGATCAATTCAGGCAGATGAAGCTTCCCTTGTCTGGTTTCGAAATGTTATTTTCAGGCGACATTCCATCCGGGGCCGGTCTGTCATCTTCAGCATCCATCGAAATGGTTACTGCTTATGCCCTGTCTTCCATGTTAGCTCAACCCAAACTTGGTTTACTCGACCTGATAAGGCTGTCGCGGAAAGCGGAGAATCAGTTCGTGGGAGTAAATTGTGGTATCATGGATCAGTTTGCGGTAGGTTTAGGAGAGAAAGACCATGCTCTTTTCATTAATTGTCACACCCTCGAATATAAGCGGATTCCCATTGTACTGAATGGGTTCCGCCTAATCATTGCCAATACCAATAAACCAAGGGATCTGGTAGAATCCAAATATAACGAGCGGGTTGCTGAATGTCAGCTTGCGGTGACTTACCTTAATCAGACAACTGCCATTTCCAGATTGGGGGAAATCAGTTTCATGCAGTTCTTTAAAATCCAGGACAGGATTCCAGACGAAGTGATCCGGAAACGTGCCCGGCATGTTATTTCTGAAAATCAAAGGGTTTTAAATGCTGTTTCCAGTCTGCTTAAAGGAGATCTTCGGCAATTTGGTGCCTTAATGAACGCTTCCCATGAATCGCTCAGAGAGAATTATGAAGTCACCGGAATAGAACTGGATACCATGGTTGAGGAAGCTCAGAAACAACCAGGGGTTTTGGGAGCACGGATGACCGGTGCCGGTTTTGGTGGATGTACTGTAAATCTTGTGAGAGAAGATCAGGTTGATACTTTTTGTAACAGGGTAGGTGAGGGATATAAAACAAAAACAGGACTTACACCTGAATTTTATTTTGCAGAAATTTCCAATGGGGTCAAAGAAATAACCAATCCGTATGGGACATAAAAATAAAAACAACAAAGAAGCCAGGGAAGAAAAAGCTGAATTAGAAAAACTTCCCAGTCATATCTATGAAGAAGAACTTGCAAAGCTTCAGATTGAGCTTGTAAGGCTTCAGGAATGGATTAAATACAAAGGACTCCGCGTAGTGGTACTATTTGAAGGCCGGGATGCCGCAGGAAAAGGAGGCGCCATTAAGCGCATCACAGAAAGCCTGAATCCAAGGGTTTGCCGGGTGGTAGCGCTCGGCGTTCCCACAGAAAAGGAAAAGACCCAATGGTACTTTCAACGTTATGTGGCCCATCTTCCTGCAGCCGGAGAAATGGTGTTGTTTGACCGGAGCTGGTATAACCGCACAGGTGTGGAAAGGGTTATGGGCTTTTGTACGGATGAAGAATACTGGGATTTCCTCAGGTCCTGTCCGAATTTCGAAACCATGCTGATACGCTCAGGTATCACCCTCATCAAGTATTGGTTCTCAGTGAGCGATAAAGAACAGGAGCACCGTTTCCGGCAAAGGATAGAAGACCCGACCAGGCGATGGAAAATCAGTCCGATGGATGTTGAATCCCGCGGCAAATGGGTGGAATATTCAAAAGCAAAAGACGAAATGTTCGCCTATACGGATACCAAACAATCGCCCTGGTATGTGGTGGAAGCGGATGACAAGCGTCGTGCCCGTCTTAATTGCATCAGCCACCTTTTAAGCCTGATCCCCATTAAAGACGTTCCAAGAGAAACGATTATCCTTCCTCCTCTGGAAAAAGACAAAGCCTACGTGCGTCCTCCCATGTCGGAGCAGACATTTGTTCCTAATAAATATTAATTTTCCTTACTTGAGCACGGAAAACCGGTAGATCGTTTTTTCAGAATATTTCTCTCCCGGTTTTAAAATTGCGTTCGGAAAAGATGGGTGATTCGGGGAATCTGGAAAATGTTGCGTTTCCAGGCACAATCCGTAATGCTGTTTGTATGATTTCCCACCTTTCCCACGTATGCTTCCATCCAGAAAATTACCTGTATAGAACTGAATGCCCGGCTGAGTAGTGAACACCTCTACCTGTCTGCCGGTTCGCGGATCGAATAACTGGGCTGCGAGCGACAGTTCACCTGCTTTTTTATTCAACACATAATTGTGATCGTAACCTCCTTTAACCCTGGATATACGTTCGCCAATGACCATAGAATTGTTAAAATCCATTGCTGTTCCGCTTACCCACGGCAGCTTCCCGGTAGGAATCAGTTCACTGTTTACCTCCGTGTAACGGTCTGCATTCAGTGTCAGTACATTCCCGAGAATATTGGTATCCGCATCACTCAGATTAAAATAGGTATGGTTACAGATATTGACAGGCGTGGGCTTATCTGTCTCCGCTTCTATCAGAATGATCAATTCATTGTTATCATTTAGCGTATAAGTAACTTTTACATTCAGGTTGCCGGGATACCCTTCCTCCCCCGATTTGCTCAGATAGGATAATTCAAGAATGGCGTCAGCTGAATCAGGAACTTCCCGTGCCTCCCAAACCACCTTGTCAAAACCTTTCAAACCACCATGTAAACTATTTTTTCCATTGTTGACAGCCAGATGGTATGTATTACCGCCAAGTCTGAATTGCCCATCCGCGATCCGGTTGGCATAACGACCCACCATGGCCCCGAAATAGGGGTTGTTTGATTGATATTGTCTAAGGCTGTCGTATCCCAGTACAACATCGCCTTCTTTTCCGTTTTTATCAGGCATTAAAATCGAAGTGATAATCCCTCCGAAATTGGTTATTTTTACAATGGTACCCTGGGCATTAGAAAGGGTAAATAAAAACACCGTTTTTTCTTCGGCTTTCCCATATTCAGATTTCATGATTAAAGCGCTATTTGTTTCTATATCTTCCGCTCCATTGATGCCGACACCATCCAATTGTATCTTGACATTCTCCGGGTTGCTACAGCTAAAGAGAAAAAAAAACGCTAATCCGGAAAAAAGTAATCCCTGGTTTCGTTTCATACCAATGCTGTTTGGTTCGTACAAACCTATGAAAATTTGGATCAGGAAAAACAATTATCTTTGCCTCCTGTCTCATTTTACAGGAATTTCACCCGTTTGAAAAAAAAAGGCTTCTTCTTTTATCTTTTCCTTTGTGTTCTGATATGGGTATATCTGTGGCTACGGGCCATTTATGTGCCCATGGTCCATGACGAAATAGCCACTTTTTTTTACAATGTCCAAACTTCGCGTTTTCTCCCATTTTTTTCTCATTGGGATATGAACAACCATGTACTCAATTCAGGCTTGTCAACTTTGTTTTATCATGTATTTGGTTTTTCACCGCTTGTGCTGCGACTGGCAAATCTGCTTGCTTTTCCGGTTTTCTGCCTTTTCCTTTGGAAAATTTCAAATCTGTTCACGAACCCGCTTGTAAAATGGTGGCTTCTGATTTGCCTCCTGATGACCCAGGGGTTTATAGAATTTTTCGGACTTTCAAGAGGATACGGCATTTCAATGGCATTGATGTCGGGCATGCTCTTTTTCCTGCTAAAAGCTACCATGAATTTCAGTATCAGGGGACTGTTTACCACTTTACTCTGGGCTTTTTTTGCGACATTCTCCAATTTGGCACTGATCAACACCTACCTGATCGTTATTTTCTGGCTTTTCCTGCTTTTACTTTCCGGAAAAGATGGTTTGATTCCGAGAAAAAAAATTATCCCAATCCTTTCATTTTGCGCTTTTTGTCTGTTTTCCGTTTTCATTTTCGCACTCATTTCCCTGAAGGCCAGAGAAATGGGCTTATTGTATACCGGCGGATCGGAAGGCTTCAATGAAATAACCCTGAAAAGTTTGCTGGTGATCTTTCTGAATATCAATGTTACTGAAATACACTATTTCCTGGGCTTGTTTTTTATTTTGCTTCTGGAATATTCCGTTTATAAAATTTTACGCCGAAGGACCCTTTTTCAGGGAACAGTTTTATTATTTACATTGTTAGCGGGAAATATATTGGCATATTGGCTGTTGAATATTATTTTCGGTGTTAATTATCCTGAGAACAGGGTGGCAATTTATCTATTACCTTTATTCCTTTTGGCTCTTGGCCTCGCTGTGGACGATTTTATTCAAGTAAGCGGAAAGAAGATTTTCCTGTTCTTCCTTATTCCTTTTCTGATGTTGCCGGCACTTTTTCCTTTTAAAATGAATCTAATGACCACAGAATCTTATTTTAAGGACCCAGTTTCGACTGCATTCTATGAAAAGATTAAAAAAAGTCATTTGGAACAGGATTACCCTTCCACGGTGGGAGGAAATCGGTTGTACCTATTGTGCTGGTCGTTTCAGGATTACAGCACGGGCGGGACTGAAAGTCCGCTTACCTGGCATGATTATCCAGGTAAAATAGCTGACTTTCAGGTGGTGGATGCCAGGGACCTTCCGTTATTTATTAAAGATTATCAGGTTATTGACCAGTATCCTGCCAGCAGCATGTATTTACTGGAAAGGGTCCCTCTTTTAAAAAAAATAGCCGTGTTCCAGCAACAAGGTATCCGGACCGGGCCCGATAACAAGGATGAATATTTTAACCTTATACGTTTAAAAGTTGATTCCCTGATTGGAAAATCACTTTATATAGGCTACGAGGGAAAAATACATAGCGATCAGGTTCCGTTTGAAGCCTGGATTGTGGCAGATGTGAAAGATGCTTCAGGGAAATCGCTTCAATATGTAAATTTCGGTTTGAACTGGCATCGGAAATGCTGGAAAGGAACATCTTCCTATATTAAAAATGGTTTGGTGCTGAATGAGCTTCCCCTGGGATCAGAAACCCTTGTACTCTATCTATGGAATATTAATAAAGTCCCTTTTTCAATAAAGGATTTTAATGCCACATTATTCCGGTATAGCAATTAGTAAAGCCTGCATATTATTTGAAGAAATAATTTGGATGAACGATTTAAATGGAAAAGTAATTATCATTACCGGGGCATCCGGAGGTATCGGGGAAGCTGCCGCAAGGGCTTTCGACCGGGCTGGGTCCCGTATTGTTCTTGTTTCCCGCAGGGAGGATAAGCTGAAAGAGATTGCTTTGAAATTAAAAGATGCCCTGGTAATTCCTGCCGATTTAAGTGATGAAGGGCAGGCTAGAGGCATGATTGAAAAAACCATTGACCATTATGGCCGTCTGGATATTCTTATGAACAACGCTGCTAATATCATGGTTGTAAATGCGGAAAATGTGAGCACAGAAGATTTCTTAAAAGCCTTCATGACAAACCTCTGCGGGCCAGCACTTGCCACCCGTCTGGCTTTTGCGCAAATGGAAGCCCAGGAAAGTGGACATATCATCAATATAGGCTCGCCGGGATTTATGCTGGGTATTCCGTTCTACGCACCATATGTATGCTCAAAAGCGGCGTTCTCGGCATGGACCCGTACCATTCAAGCGGAATGGGCGGATTCATGTGTTAAAATCAGTGAGTATTTCCCGGGTTATATCCGTACTGATTCTAAACCGGAATCCCGCCTTGGAGATATAAATCAGGATTTTTTAATGGAAGAAAAACAGAATTTCATTGCCAGGCATTTTACAAAACCTCAGAGCCCGGAACAAGTGGCAAAACAATTGGTCCGGCTGGCAATCAGGCCGCGTGCGCTGATGTGTTCCTCCTTCCAGGTGAGACTGGGAGCATTTATTTCGAATTTTCCATCCTTTCGTATAAATATTGCCAGCCAGATGGCAAAAACAGCCCGATCTAAAATGAAAATTAACCAAAATCCATGAGACAACCCATCCCTTTAAAAGAAAGAAAAACCGATTACATTTATCTTGCATTTTTTATGATGAACCTGCTTTTCATTACCTACATCGTAGATTTTGAACAGCTGGTGATCAAAGATATAAATAATTTTAAATATCCTGTCTGGCCACTGCCTTTTTTGGTAGATATGGTTCATTGGTGGGGCAATACCTTCGATCCGCTTCAATCGGCCCGCCCGGTTTGGTGGAAAGCCACGATCTGGCTGGATGTGGTTCTTTTCGGGCCTTATTATCTCGCAGCCATTTATGCTTTTATCAAAGGCAGGGAATGGATACGAATTCCGACATTCATCATCATGTCCGTTCTGTTTACGAATGTATTTATTATTTGCAGCGAAGAAATTGCGGGAACAACACCCGCTCTCAATCTGCCGTTGGTTATCATTGCGAATGCCCCATGGGCATTTTTCCCGGTATTTCTGATCTGGAAAATGTGGAAAAATGAACATCCTTTTACCAGGGAAGCTTAGCATGGAATCTCTTTTTTCAGAAATCAGTTTGAAGGGTCTGAGGATTAAAAATCGTCTGGCCATGCCGCCAATGGTTTGTTTTGGATATTCAGATGACCAGGGATTAGTTTCCGACAGGCATATCAATCATTATTCGGAACGTTCTCAGGATGGACCCGGAATCATGATCATAGAAGCAACTGCCGTAATGAAGGAGGGGAGGGCTGCGGTTTCTCAACTGGGAATCTGGTCGGATGAACACATTTCAGGACTTTCCAGCCTGGCTTCCACAATAAAAAATAATGGCGCTCTGTCCATCATTCAATTACACCATGCAGGGCTGCTTTCACCTGAACCGGTTGATCCAATTGCTGGTGGTCCGACCGCGGATGAAAAAAATCCGAGAACCAGGACCCTGGAAATTCATGAAATTGAAAAAATCAGTAATGCATTTATTCATGCTGCCATCCGTGCCCAAAAAGCAGGGTTCGATGGAGTTGAACTCCATGGGGCACATGGGTATCTTCTGAACCAGTTCGCTAATTCCATCATTAATAAAAGAGAAGATGCCTACGGAAAAGATTTTACCGGAAGGATGAAACTGATTACCGGTATTATTGATGGTATCAAAGCCCATTGCAGGGATCAATTCATACTGGGATGCCGCATGGGCGCTAATACACCAACGCTTGAGGCTGGAATCGAACTTGCAAAATACCTTGAACGGCTCAGGCTGGATTACCTCAGTGTTTCACATGGCGGCATGTTGATAAATCTGCCGCGACCACCCAAAGATTTTGATTATAACTGGATTGTTTATAGCGGGACCAGGATAAAAATGGAAGTAAATATCCCAGTCATGGTGGTGAATGAAATTAGATCTCTTGAAAGGGCTTCGCATTTAATCGAAAAAAGGTTGACAGATATTGTTCTGATTGGCCGGCCTCTTCTGGCTGATCCTCATTGGGTAAGTCATGTGTGTAAAAATGGGCCCGTCAACCTTTGCCTGAATTGCAGACCAAAATGCCGTTGGTACGAAAACAGCAGTTTTTGCCCGGCAAGAAAAAAAATGAATCCTTCTTAGTGAATGGTATCAAGTTGCTGTTTCATTTTTGCAACCATTTTCTGATAATTTGCAACATTCACTTTTTCGACAGGTTTTGCAGGAGGAGATATCATTTTTAAAGGATCGGTCGGACTTCCGTTTTTATAGACCCTGAAGTCAAGATGGGCTCCTGTTGAAAGCCCGCTGCTTCCGACATACCCGATGACTTCTCCCTGGCTTACATGAACTCCTGGCTTAATTCCTGTTTCTATTCTTGAGAGATGAGCATAACTTGTAGTATAGATCGTATTGTGCCTGACACTGATTAACCGGCCGAATCCTCCATGCCAGCCTGCTTCAACAACACGGCCATCACCGAGTGCAACCACCGGTGTGCCGCGTGGAGCTGCATAATCAACCCCAAAATGAGGACGCGCGATCCTTAGAATCGGATGCATCCTTGATTTGGTAAACCTTGAACTGATTCTTGAAAACTTAAGCGGTGCCTTTAAAAAAGAACGGCGCAGGCTTTGTGCAGCTTCGTCAAAATAATCTCCTTTCCCTGATTCCACAAAATAGAACGCAAAGAAGTCCTTTCCTTCACTGTGAAATACAGATCCGAGGATCCTGTCAGCTCCGATCGGCACATCGTCCACTAAAACCTCTTCATACATCACCTTAAACCAATCGCCTTTCTGAAGTCCATAGAAATCAATCGTCCATGCATAAACATCTGCCATATTCATGCCCAGGTTCATATCCAGCTTTCCTTCGGCAAAAGCATTCCATAAAGAAGAACTTATTTCGCCACGGGCAGTCCTCACACGGGTGCTGACTTTTTTCTTGTCCGTGTAAACCTTCAAAGAATCACGAAAATCATATACCACAAATTCGATTTCATTTATTTCATATATAAAATACAGCGTCTTATGCGTCGAATCCTTTTTGCAAATTCTTGCGTAGGGATGGCCTGCCTTCATTTTCCTGACATCAAAAATATCGCGTGTAGTTCTGGCAATCCGGTCTATGGTCTGAACTGAAACATAAGGAGACAATAAAACCCCGAGGTTTTCATTGTTTATGACTTTTCCTGTGTGAACCTCCAGACTGTCGACATTGATTTTATATGCGGTATGGGTTGTGGGAGGCTCAGGCTTTGAGGCTTTTGGTTTATTGAAATAAGGAATAGTGATAGCAATTACCAGCAGGATAAAAATTAAAAGGGAAGCTGAAATAACAAGGAAATATTTTTTCACAAATTTATTCATTGGAATTTAATTGAATGAAAGATGAATATTCACGATCTCAGGTTTGTTCCCGAGCCGGATAGGAGGACCCCATGTTCCAAAACCAGAGGATACATAGAAATGTGTTGTTCCCTTTTTCATGTAACCCCAGCTGAGCTCATACATCGCCTGGGTTAAATAATTGAGCGGCCATAATTGTCCATGGTGGGTATGCCCTGATAACTGAAGGTCGACGCCTGATTCAACAGCTTTTTCCAAATTAAAAGGTTGGTGATCCATCAGAATAATCGGAAAGGAATGGTCAATCCCCTTCATTAATTCCGGAAGTTCCTTTCTTGGTTTACCGGTAAATCTGGGTTTATCCCTGTCATCCCGTCCTACGAGGTAAAACCTTTCGTCAATCTGAAGAAAAGTATCGCGAAGCATGATTATTCCATGGTCTTTAAGATACCTGATGGCAGGCTCAGCTCCTCCAATATATTCATGGTTGCCGGGAATAGCAAAGACTCCAAAACGGGCATGAATTTGAACCAGGTTTTCACCCAGGTTAAATTTTATTACAGGCGACAGGTCTTCATCTACCAGATCACCTGCAAAAAGAACAATATCCGGATGAAGGGAATTAATGACAGCCACCAACTTATTAGCCTTTCGCTTCGCGATAAGGGTGCCGAGATGAATATCAGAAGTCATCACAATATTCAGGGTCTTATCACCCTGAACGGTTTTATTAATATGGAGACTCAACGGTTTAATCCGGGGATTTCTTGCATTAATGAAACCAAGCGCAACAATCAAAGTTACCACCGAAACAGATACAATGAAAGTGATCATCTTTGTCCTTGCCAAATCCGTAAAGAAAAAATGAGGATAGATGTGAAAGAAATGCTGAAGAATCCTTGAAACATCAATGAGAATTACGATTAATAGAAAATAAAGCATGAATGCCAGCCAGAATGACCCTACCCAGGTGATGATACCGGTAAAGGCGCACGGATAGTATCGTTCCAGAATCCGGGCGATAATAAACGCGGAAACAATCACCCAAAAAACGAGTGTAAACCAAAATCTCCCTGCACTCCCCGGGGTAAATGCCTGAACGCCCCTGGAAAAAATATAAAAATTTATCAGACCATATACGAGGCTGATGATTCCTATAAATATAATAAATAGGCCTGTTTTCAAAAGTTTATTAGGTATTCAGTCAAATAAACCGCAAAGATACCGTTTCAAATCTGATTTTTTCTAAATTTGGATGAAGAAATAGTAAACTATGGATTCAGGTTTTTCTCTAAGCTGGATTGACTACACCATCATGGTTGTTTATTTCGTTTTTGTGCTTGGAATCGGCTGGGCGCTGAAACGATATATGAAAACCGCAAATGCTTTTCTGGAAGCCGGAAGAGCCATGCCTGCATGGGTTGCCGGTTTAGCTTTTATTTCGACCAATCTTGGCGCCCTGGAAGTAATGGGAATGACGGGTTCCGGAGCCAAATACGGGATGCTGACGACCCATTTTTACTGGATCGGCGCCATTCCGGCCATGGTCTTTCTGGCTTTGTTCATGATGCCATTTTATTACGGGTCCAAAGCCAGATCGGTGCCTGAATATCTGAAACTTAGGTTCGACGAGAAAACCCGCGGTCTGAATGCCATTCTTTTTGCACTGATGACCATCCTCGCTTCCGGGATTTCCATGTATGCCCTTGCCATTCTCATGGAGCGGGTGCTCGGATGGAATTTTCATCTGAGCCTGATATTATCGGCTGCTATCGTGCTTGGCTATACCTATCTCGGAGGACTTTCTTCTGCCATTTATAATGAAGTACTTCAATTCTTTATCATCGTGATTGGTTTGCTCCCGATCGTCATTTTAAGCTTACAGGATCTGGGCGGCTGGTCGGGAATGAAAGACCAGTTGGCGCCTATTGTAAGCGCAAAAGGATTTGCTCCGGATACCTGGACCACAACCTGGAGATATACCGGATCCGCTTCTGCAAACCCAATGGGCGTTGAATGGTATGGAATCTTTGCCGGATTGGGATTTGTCCTGTCTTTTGGATATTGGTGTACCAACTTCCTGATCGTACAGCGTGCCATGTCGGCCGAATCACAGACCGCCGCAAGAAATACCCCGCTGATCGGGGCCCTTCCGAAAATGTTTATTCCTTTCCTGATTATTGTTCCTGGAATTGCTGCCCTGGTATTGCTTAATAAGGAAGGCTCGGGATTTACCTTGCCTGAAATTTCACCCGGACATTACAATTATGATTATACCATCATTGCTTTGCTTAAACAATACCTGCCTGCCGGGGTCCTGGGCCTCGGCATTACAGCCCTCCTGGCATCTTTTATGTCGGGAATGGCAGGAAACGTTTCTGCCTTCAATACGGTTTGGACTTATGATATTTACCAAAGTTATATCCGCCCCCAAACCGAAAATAAAGAATCAGATGAAAAGCACTATCTGATGGTGGGACGGATGGCCACCATTTTTGGAGTGGTGGTAAGTATTGCAGCAGCGTATATCGCAAGTCTTTTCGGTAACATCATGGACTTTTTACAAACCATATTTTCCATGATCAATGCACCTCTGTTTGCAGTGATTTTTCTTGGGATGTTCTGGAAACGCACCACAGGGCATGGGGCATTCATTGGACTTCTTTCAGGATTCTTTATTGCATTGCTTCACCATGGTCTTACTTCGCCTTTGGGGGCAGCGACTTTGGTAAAAGGCGGGTGGATTTGTCATTGTTATACCTATCCCGTCGAGATGGCACAAAATTTCTGGACAGCAATTTTTGCCTGGAGTGCAGCTACCCTCGTCACAGTAGTTATTTCTCTCCTGACGACCCCTTTGAAATCTGATGAGGATCTGAAAGGACTTGTTTATTCGCTTACACCGAAGTACCGAGAGGAACATGTACCCTGGTATTACCGTTCCTCCACACTTGCAACCATTGTCATGACCATAGCTGTGATTTTAACAATTATTTTCTGGTAACCTGAGACATTTTGACCCGGCGACCACAATGAACGGAATAAAACTATAAAATAAAAAATAAAAATGGGCATTGATATCAAATTTCCGATCGGTTTAATGTTTTTCATTCTGGGCCTGCTGCTAACGTTCTTCGGCCTGTTTACCCATGCCGACACCGCTTTGTACAGCCGTTCCCTCGGAATTAATATCAATCTCTGGTCTGGTATCGGAATGTTGATTTTTGGCATGATCATGCTGATTCTGGCTTTTCGCACGCATAAAAACAAAAAGAAATAATATGAAAGCAATGCAAAGGGCTTTTTTAAAGACAGCGGTTGGCTATCTTGAGGTGACCGGTTCAGAGGCGGGAATCCGGAGTCTGTATTTCCTCGATTTCCGGGTAAAAATTACCCGTGTTCCCCATGTACTCAGAGATTGTATAACCCAGCTTGAAGAGTATTTCAATGGAACCCGGCATTCCTTTTCTCTGACCCTCGATCTTCAAGCCAGTCCTTTCAGACTATCTGTCCTCAAAGAAACCCTGAAAATACCTTATGGAAAAACAATGTCATACCAGAATCTGGCAAGGAAACTGGGAAACCCAAAAGCATTCAGGGCCGTGGGGGGAGCCAATGGAAGCAATCCGATTTCAGTTATTGTCCCATGTCACCGCGTAATCGGACAGGATGGTAAACTGGTGGGATACGGAGGAGGACTTTGGCGTAAAAAATGGTTATTGGAACACGAACATGCGTTTTTACAGAGGGATCTGTTTTATGGAAAGAGTTAAAAGTTTATTACTATCAGTACTCTTTCTTACTTGTTCAATCGTTGGATTACCACAGATTCAATCGCTAAAGTTCGATGAACCTGAGTCGTTTACAGTTAAAGGAGTAAATCTTTCAAATGGGACTACCCTGGATTTTCCATACGGATTACCCTTGTTTTCTGTTATAATTGATGGTAATTTTTACAATTCCTATTGCTCCAAACCTGATTATATAAAAGGGGGCATCCATTTTCAACTTGCCGACAGTATCGAAGGAGTTTGTTCAAGGGATGATAAATTCAAACCCGGATTAAGGTACACGGTTAAATTTATAAACAGGGGGAAAGGTACGCATGCAATTGAAAATCTGGTCCCGCTGGGCGAAGGAACAGATAAAATATACATTACTGCTTCAGGAAGTAAAAATTGGCCTCAGTACCTTTGCAGGACCCTTCTGTTCCGCCCCGGATACGGACCTGTGGGTGTAATCATGCCTGATAATGCCTGGCACGCAGGTTTTGCCGACTTCAGGATTAACGATACGGTTTCGGTGACCGGATTGGCCAGACGTACCCAACGCGACCAGACAAAGACTGAAACCGACCGGTGGGCTGTCACCCTTAAACCGGATGGATGGGTGGAGTTCAGCATTTATATTGATATTCATAAAGGCGTATGGCAGAATGGCCTTAAAATGATGTTCCAGGAACGGTGGTTATATGACCTCAGTTCCTTTGACAACACTTTGTTTCAGCGGAAGGATTTACAATGGATGCGAAACGAATATCTCATTTTGCTTCAATTCGCCTGGGATAAAAAATATTTTGATTTCAAAGCGCAGAGATACTCATTTTATCAAAATTTCTTTGAATTTGACTCCCTCACAGGCGGGTATGATGTTTTCATTCTCTGGCCTACCTGGCCAAGATTGGGACTTGATCAGAGAAACCAATGGGATATGTATCGTGATCTTCCTGGCGGGATCAGCGAATTACGCCATCAGGCCGATTTTTTACATCAGCACAGAAGAAAGTACTTTATTTCTTACAATCCATGGGATGAGTCAACAAGAAAAGAAGATCAGCTCAAGGGCATGCAAGATCTTCTCCGGGAAATTGATGCCGACGGAGTGGTTCTCGATACCCGGGGGGAATCCGGTAAATTACTTCAGGCGACCGCCGATCGGGTAAAACCCGGAATTATAATGTACAGTGAAGGGATGGCCGTGCCTAAAGATATGCCAGGAATTGTAGCAGGCCGGGTGCATGATGCTCTTGTCCTTCCGCCACCGCTCAACCTGAATAAAATCATCAAACCCGGTTTCGCGATTTTCCGGGTGCTCCAACTGGCCGACGACCGGCTGCACCGGGAATTGGCAATTTCTTTTTTCAATGGTTATGGAGTAGAGATCAATACCATGCGCCCCGGTCGACCGGAATGGATGAAGGAGGAATTTGCCTATATGGGACTCACCACTAAAATTTTACGGGAAAATTCTTCGGTTTTTATAAACGATGATTGGATACCCCTGATCCCGGTTACAGCAGATTCGGTTTATGTTAATTTATGGAAAACGAAGGAAAAAACGGTTTTTACTATTTTCAGCCTCAAACCTGAAGGGTTCATCGGTAATCTGTTTGAAATTGACGTTCCCGGGGGAAAACACATGGTCGATTTATGGAACCACAGGGAAATCAGATCAAGCCCCGGGGGCGGAAAAACGTTTGCTTCCGTCAGATTGGAAGGGTTCGATCGCTCCTGGCTGAATACAAGAAGGGAAGGAAATGTTGGTTGTATTGCGATCCTTCCGGAATTGATTAAAGTAAAACCTGAAAATGATTCTTTGTTTTTCACTTCAGGTTCGGGCGACAGCATTACAATCACAGGTCAGAACCCCAGCTACCAAGTCCCTCATCATACGTTTCCTTCCAAAGGCATGAAAATCAGAATGTCTGATTATTTTCCACCCAATGTAGAAAAGGTGGTGATTCAGCTTTTTAAGAACAATGAACTTCAGGATGAATGCATTTATCATCCTGTTCCAAATATCCCGCATCTGATTTACCAATTTGAAAGAACCCCAGTTTCTGACAACCTGCCTCAGGGAATGGTAAAAATTCCAGGTGGAAATTTTCGCTTCTATACCAAACGTGATCCAAAAGCAACAGTACCTTTCATTCAGTTGCCTGATTACAGCGATACTTTGTGCGTTACGTTCAGACCTTTCATGATGGATGAGTACCCTGTCACGAACCGTCAGTTTCAGGAATTTTTAAAAAGGGCAGCCTATACCCCGAAGGATAGCAGTAATTTCCTGAGGAATTGGGTGAATGCCCTTCCACCTGAAAGAAAAGATGACTATCCTGTTGTTTATGTATCGCTTGAGGATGCCAAAGCATATGCAAAATATTTTGAAAAACGATTACCGACTGAAATTGAATGGCAGTATGCAGCACAGGGTACAGATATGAGGATATTCCCCTGGGGTAACGATTTTAATTCCCTGAAATGCAACAGTTATTCTGACTCACTCACATCTGTTTTTAAGTTCCCGCTGGGCGCCAGTCCTTTCGGGGTACAGGATATGATCGGCAATGTTTGGCAAATGACCGGGGATGTTTATGATAACGGTTGTTACTATTTCCAGATCATCAGGGGTGGAAGTTTTTTCAAGCCCGAATCAAGTAACTGGTATATAACAGGAGGTCCATTGCCTGCTTACCATCCGGAGATGTTACTCCTTATTTCTCCGGGACTTGACCGGAATTCTACGGTAGGATTTCGTTGTGTAAAGGATTTGCCTTAATTTTTAAGAATCCAGGCATCTTTGTACTGTTTCCTTATTTCTTTGAGCTTTTGATTGGTTTCCATTTTGTTTGCAGATTCAAAAACAGAAACCCTCGCTTTTCCTTCTTTTTCAAGAATCTTTGCATCCGGATATCCTTCAGAAATCAGTTTGGGAATTAGTTTTGAGGCGGTCGCCATGGGAAGATTGCTCTTAATGATGATGTAATATTTTCCGGTAAAAGTAGCCGATGGTTCAATGCTGATTTCTGGTTTTAATTCCTTATTGGATATATTGGGGTTATCCTTCTTTTTTTCCAGTTTCATGTGTTTACTGGAATCAACTGCAGGACGTGCAATCAGGTTCCCGCATAAAATGGCAGGGCCTTCCGGATCAATAAGTTCCCCAAACCAGGCGCATGCATAGTTCTCATAGATTCCGATTCCGATCGCATTCCATTTCTTTCCTTGCCATTTCCCGGTATTCAACAGGAAATTTTTGACATAATCTATCGATTTCCAGATTGCCATGATGCTGTCAGGAATGGCGGAACTGTTTTCCCAATAGATTACTTCATAAGCCTTGCCTTTATATGATGTAAACTCCCTGGGTTTATCCCAAACCGAGTTCTTCTTGGTTTCATCCCGGGGGTAGCAAAAAGCCTTCCATGGACCTTTATCAGACCAGGAATAAGAAGTGCAGGGATCCTGGTCAGGATGATTGAAAAAAAGATCCTTTACGTGAGATGAAGCCACATAGCTCAATGATTTGGATAAGGGAATGGGAGGGAGATCATACCGTTTCCGGTAGTCATTTATCATTCTGAACAATTGCATTTCAGCAGGATTTGCACAGAAGTTAACAGGAACAGATGGTAAACTTTTACCAGGTTGTTGTGCATAAAGCATGGCCTGCTGAATAAAAATTAAAAAGATAATGATGATCCTTGATTGAATCATTTGCCCGTTTGTTATTTTTTTTGCCTGGTGTTAATTAACAATTGATTATTCCTGTCTAAAATCCTCGCATAGAAACCAAACTCTCCAAAGTTATTTTCAATTTTTATTAGCAGTTTATTCCAGCCGGGTTTAATATTTAATAAAATTTCAGCCTGATCCGGTTCAGCCACCCTGTTCCCGAGAAAACGGTAAACCTGTTTACCGTTGAAGATTACTTTAGCTCCATCATCAGAACCCAGATATAAACTTACCTGATCGGACCTGGTAGCATATATAAATGTCATTGCATAGGCAACAACCATCTCTCCCGGACTTATTTTTCCTGCAAGAGAAACAAACCCATTCTCAGGAGTTTGTACGTATTGCCAGCGAATAGGTTTCCCTTTAATCCCTGAAAAAATCCGGTTTGTATCAAAACTTTCCTCTTCTGGGGTATAAATTGAATCAAGTCCCAACCGATAATTGTCAGGTCTGCGGATATTTGGGAAAGGGCCAAGAATATTCCATTCTGAGATATAGTTCCTTTTAGGGTCTAAAGCAATTCCGTCTATCCCGATATCATAACCAAGCGCATTGGGACTTTTTCCGTTTACAACGAATCTGACATCAATTGATTGACCCGGATTCATTAAATCTTTCAGCCAAACAATTCCATCGGGAAGGGTATAAGGGGAGTAGCCATGTATTTCTCCTGCTTTAATGTTATTTACAAATACTTCGGCATTGCCATAAGTTGGACCTTTGGTGTAAAAAAGCTTAAAATTATATTGAGGTTCTTTCAATCCGCTTATCCTGACATTAAAAGAGGATTTATCTTTTGCTGCAATTATAACCTGTTTGTTATCCCCCCAATCGGGTCCAAAATCCGACATATCCGAAACACTTGACTTCAGACCTCCCAGTTCAAACTTCATCTGTTCAGCTTCAAGGAGATGGTTTGGTTTGACAATTCTCAACGGTATTCTCTGACCTGATTTAAGAATGGCGGGAAACGCTTTATGTGGCTCAACCTGATACCAGTAAACCGTACTGCTGTAGTCTGCAATTTCCTTATTCCCATGACCATGCTCAATTGTAAATTTGATGGATTTCCGGAATGGGATCTGGTCAGCAACATGAAACCGATATGCCGCGATCTGGCCAAGGGAATCATTCTTATAAATAAGGCCATTATATGGGCCGGCAAATTCCCCCTGACTGAAATTCCAGCCTCCGGAGAAATAATCTTCAGTACCAGTGCCATATATTGCGGGTTTTTTTTCACCGTCCGTGTATATCATCACATCCCCTTCAAGATAAGACAAATCTCCGGAATAGGATTGCAGATTCAGATTAGCCCCAACAATTTGACCTTTCCCGCTTGCCTGAAACAAGACATAATTTGAATCATAGTTCGTGCGGATACTGCGCTTCCAAAAGGCATGAAAATACCCAACATCCCGATCAAGCGCTCCTTCGAATTTCTGATAATCAATCTGATAATAAAAAGAATAGATGTCAAGATTGGTTTCATTGACAATTTCTATTCTGGCATGTTGTTCAAACGGCATCGGGAAATAACAGATATAACCTCCACCCGTCATTCCAAGATACTGAGAGATATATGGTTTATAAGTGAAGCCATTTCCAAAAAAATCTCCAAAAGGAACTTCAACAGAGGGTTTCTTTTCCTCATCCCAATAAATACGAATGACAATGCGACGAAGAAAATAAGGATCGGGTGAATCAAGGGCAAACCAGATGCGGGTGATCATCCCGGGTCCCTCTACATTGAAAATTGTCGCCTTCTTTCCAGCAGGAATAATGATCATATCATCATTCCCCCCACTTGTATCATGACTGGAAACCTGGATTAATTTACTTTGTTTCAGATAGGGCAGGGCTGCCGGTGATAAAAGCCGCTCAATATCTGCCCGGTTACCCGGGTTACAGGAAACAATGAAAATGACCGAAATAAGAATCAAGGAATGGTTAATAAATTTCAGATCTTTCATGAATTTCAAATTAAGCCTGTAAAGGTACTACTTCTTGTATTCTTCAATGAGCAGCTTTGCCATTATTGCATCCCAGATGTAGTTCGGAGGACAGTTCAGTACCTCATTATCCGGACTATAGGACTCCCAGTAATTATGATTTTTTGATAATTGCGTGGTCACACAGGAAACCATTTTTCCCGCAAGTTTGTGAGCCAGGTCATCATATCCATAGTTCCGTAGTCCATCATATACCATGTATTCCCACAATAGCCATACCGGTCCGTTCCATTTACAGCAATAATCAACATAGGCACTATACCAGGGATCACGAGCCGATAAGGTCGGGATGCCATATCTCCTCCAAAATTTAGTGGTATCGGTAAGGGTAAGTATCAGCCGCTCAGCCCGGTCCTTAGGCGCTGCTTCAGCCCAAAGCGCCAAAAAACCTATTATTTCCTGACGGTGTAAATCACGGGTCAGGAACTTCCAGGAGTGGTCTTTTTTATTCACAGAATAATAAAATCCGGTGGAATCATCCCACATACGTTCATTGATGAGATCATACAAATGATCTGCCTTTGCCGTCCATTCTTGCGACTCCCGGGCTTTTCCGAGAACACCCGCCATCTTGGCGAGGCTCCGCTCTTCCTTCAGCACCATCAAACTGAGGTCAAGACATTCCAGTTCATCAGAAATGTCTTCCTTGTCCACATCCAGATACCTTTCTGCCGAAACCTGAAAAACAGCATTATACCAGTCTCTTACGTTTTCAATAATGCCGTAGGGTCCCCATTCGAAAGTTCCATCCTGATCCTGATCTCGGTTTTTAATCAACCATTCTGTATATCTTGAACCCGATTGATATGCATCCATTAAAAAAGTCCGGTTTTTACTCACCTTGTATATTTCCCAATTGATCCAGCTGAAAAACGGGGTTGAAGTGGTGGGCATGTTCTGATGAGGGTAATCCTGCATCCCCCTTGGGCCATGACGATAGGCGATCAAGCCATCATCCCGCTGCTGCTCCATATAAACTCTCTGGGAATTTTCAGCAGATCCGGGGTCCAGATAGACATAAGCCATCATGCTCAGCGATTCGTGTAAAACCTGGTGCCCGTGTCCCCAGCCCCAGATCGGATTGCGGGAAAATACATAAAAATTATACCTTGTTTTGCCCTCCGGAGCATACATACAACTTCTGGCAAGATTGAAAGCACTGATATATGCCAGTTTCTCAGCTTTTGTTTTAAAATTAATCCTTGGAATGCCTGAAAAAAGAATAAGGTTATCCTCATAGTAGGATTTCAGCATCAATCGCTTGACTGAATCCATTTGACTAATCATCTTTTCTTCATGCTCATTTTGTGCAATAACACCTCTGATATACCTGTAGTTAACCATTTCTCCAGGCTTTAACCTTTTCTTAAATTGAAGTGAGATATAATGGTGTAAACCTGTTGTTTTACAATTAAGAGAATCTGTTCTGTTGGTAGAATAAAAATCGGTTTTTATGGTGTTGTAAAAATCATTCATATCTCCTGTATACCCACCATAGGACCAGACCTTCTGATTTGTGGTAAAAATATCTTTGAACCTTGTGGGATAACCATATTCTGTTTTCAAACCACTAATCAAACGATACGGACTTTCATACCGTTTTGTGATATAGCCTTCCAGGTTCGTATCATAACGGATCAATTCCAGGGAATCATTGTTTGCTTCAAGCACAGGGTAAACATCCAGATCATGACTTAACCCATCGGTGTTTTTTATAACCATGTCAACAATCGCAATGGTGGAACTATATACAAAAAACGTTTCCTTCACATGTATCCCCCTGAAAGGTTCATATTCCAAAATGACCATATCCGGAAATGAGATGTCAACTACGGGCTTCTTAAAAAACTCACCGATTTTCGGAATTACCACCTGGTCCACTTTCCAGATACAAAATATGGTCCCGGCATGATCGCTCGAATAACTGACCGGCCTGCAATCGGAGTAATAATCCATTTTATATGCTTTGTCGCCATACAATCTGGACCGGTTCATGGTTGATGAATAGGTAGTATACAGGGGATCGCCGGCTTTTGCTCCGATCTGCATATATTCTTCGATCGGCTTGAGTTGCTGTGAAGCCAAGGAACAGGAAAAAATTAGAAACAAACACAGGAAAGAATTTATTTTCATAGGAAAATTATTTTTTTTCTCCATCCATTAAAAATCTCAAAGCAAGCCCGGCCCAGATATAAGTCTGGTTCCAACCGGCCTGGTGTTCGTCGGGGCTGTAAAATTCCCAGAAAACATGGTCTTTTTTCAGATGATAAATCATATTGTCGAGAACCTTTTTAGCCAGGTCTGCGGCTTCCTTTTTGTATCCGAGATCCAGCAAACCTTTGAATATTAAATAATTCCACTGTATCCAAACAGGACCATTCCAATATCCCATCGGACAATAATAATCATCTTTCGCTGACAGGGAAGGAATGCCATAAGGACGCCAGAATTCTTCCGGGTCCTGCATTTTTTGCAGCAGATATTTCACCCGGGTATTGTCAGCAACGCCAGCCCATAAAGGTAAGAACCCGATAATCTCTTTTCTTTTCAAGTCGCCCGGGGAATGAAAGGAAAAGCTCTGGTCTTTTTTATTCACATTGTAGTAAAACTTTGTTTCGTTATCCCATAACTTTTCATTTATGAGCCTTGTTCTTACATCTGCTTCTTTCTTCCAATGTTTTGAATCCGACGGATTGCCCAGTATTCCGGCGATCTCTGATAAGGACCGTGCCTCTTTAACAAGCATGGAATTCAAATCCGGGCCTTCAAAATTTCCGGGCCAGCCAACTTTATCCCAAACAGCTACACGGGCATCTCTCACCGATTCAAGTTCCGCCTGACCGCCCCATTCACATAAGCCATTTTTATTGGAATCGCGGTTTGTCACAAAATATTGATAATACTTCTTCCCCGATTCGTAAGCTTGTTTAAGGAATCCTTTATCTCCGGTAATTTTAAAAATTTCCAGGTTCTCATAATTGAACCAGGGCGCCGAGCTGGTCATAAAACCATTGGTTTCAATGGTTTCGTTGAGAAAGGGCCCGGTCCTGTAATTGATATATCCATCTTTATACTGCCGTTCCATATAAACCCTTTGGGAATTCATAGCTCCTTCGGGATCCATGTAGGCATAGGCCATCATAGCCAGGCTTTCATGGAAAACCTGTCCGCCATATCCCCAACCCCATTTTGGTTCCCGTGAAAACACATAATAATTGTAATGGCAGGCTCCTTCAGGAGGCATCATGCACTGCCGCATCAGGGAAAATGAACTCCAATAAAGCATTTCTTTATCCTTATCATCAAATTCCATAACTGGTATATGGGAATAGTCTTTTTCATCCTCCTTTAGTAATTGATTGAAATCTACTTTGAACATTTCGTCCAAATTTCTGAGCTGCCCGGCCTTACGATTTCGTGCATCACAAAGGCCAATTACGACACTGAAAGTAGTCCTGTCGCCTGGTTCCATTCGCAAGGTCCTGATTCCGCAAATACCTTTGATTGCACTTCTGCCTGGTTTAAGATTGATAAAGGACCGTTTTAAAGGCAGGATAAAATCATCCCCCGGGTTTTCTTTTTCATCCTGCCGATTCAAACTGAAAAGCAAGGCGCTGTCGAATCTCAGATTACTGCTGAAATAAGCCGTCAATTTTTCAGTCAGCGGAATATTGTGTTCCACCATCCATTTGTCTCGGGGTTTTATCAAAGGAAAAGAATAGGCATAATTACAATTTTCATGATTGATATCCATGATCGGATCATCCGAAGCATAATAAAGATAGGGGAGAAGGCTCACCTGTGATATCGTGTTTCCCAGATTGGAGACCTGGTACCGGCAAATCGTCCATTGAGAATTGTAAACAGTGAATGTTACTTCCACTTTTATGTTGGGAAAGGGGAAGAAATAATAAGCAAGCAGATCGCTGTATGAAACCGTCACAACCGGTTTCTGGTACATTTCATTCAAGCTGAAACGGAGGTCATTCTTTTCCATGAAAGCAAGCCCTGAATTCGGGCCATCCTTAGAAACCATTTCTATTCCATTTTCTCCGTCATTAAAACGGAACTGGTATCCCTGGTCGGTCAGATACGAGGATCGTTGGATATTTGCCGCATAAGTAATATATAATGCATCATCCGCAGTGACATTGAGGTGAGAAAGAAATTGCGCCTTTAAGGAAATGGCTGTAAAACTGAATACAACCATGAAATGCATGATCAAAGTTATTTTCATAACATCTTTATTTCAGAAAGATACTGACTAGTTTGTGTTCATATGGTTTTTTTGATTTTCTGAATGAAACTGAAAGTTCAGCATATGGTTCATAAACCCTGATAATTTCAGCTCCATTGATTCTATCTATCTGCCATCCATTCAAACATATTTTTAAGGTCTGATCCATTCCCGGGACGCCTTCCAATTCGATTTGATATTCGTTTTCTAACAGTTTTGCTGAAAGTATGCGTGTTCCGGCTGCAGAATAGCCGGGCTTGGGCTCAGGAACCAAAGGAAACACAGAAATACCTTTTTCAGTTTCAACCACAACCTGACAGGATTTTTTTAAATCTACCTTCAGAAATATGGTTACATTCTGGTCCGTTTTAGAAAAAGTGAATGGAGAGTCATGCCCATCAATTTTAACGCTTTTCACTTGTGTTCCAGCCGGCAAAACAGGCATGAAATCCATTTTAATGGACGATCCGTATTGAAGGGTCAAATCGTAAATATACTTTCCTGAAACGTGGTGAAAAGAAAAACCGATCCGTTTGTCGGCCATCCGGATATTTCTTACCGTCAAGGAATCCCAGTCTTGGGGCAGCCGGGGGGAAAGAATAATCCTGTTTTCCTGAGCAAATATCTCCAAACCAAGCATTCCCTCAATGATCGGCTGAAGAACCATGGTTTCCGACCAGCATTGGTGAGGACAAACACCGGAAGGCTGATAAACCGCTCCATTCATGACTTCCTCGACAAATCCAAGCCCCCAGTTTTTATAGACATTTAAATTGTTCATCAAATGAGAAAAGCCCTGAAGATAATTTCCATAAGAATATTCAGCGAGGGAGGTCCAACCCGTGAATAAAGGCCAGACACTTCCATAATGATAACCTGTCGGTTTAAAAAACGGACTGTCATCACGGATTATCCGGGTGCCCCAGTTCGTTGAAAAAGCATTTCCCGCATATTGACCTAAAACTAATTTTGCTTTTTCGGGATCGGCCAATTTAAAATAAAACGGAACAGAAGGTAAAATAGTTTGTTCGGTACGGTATGTCCCATCCAGGTTTTTGCCATAGGCAAAAAAATGAAGGCTGTCGTTCCAGAAATCCGCATTGATGATTTTTCTGACTTCCGAAGCTTCTTTTTCAAATCTTGCCTGACTGGAATCGCCAATGAACCTGGCCATATTCGCTGCTTCCTTCAATGCGGCTGACCAGCAGCCTGCCAGGTAGAGGGTTACATGGGAACCGTATAATTCCCCGCCTTCGACCCAACCATGTCCCACGTTTGTATTTTCCGGTAAATGATCCCCGTCCGTATCGGTGGAAAAGCAGAAATGGATGGCTTTCAGGATATTGGGCCAGGTATTTCTTAAAAATGCCGTATCATTGCTGTGCCTGAAGTATTTCCCGGCCAGGACAATGTATAAAGGCGTTGCATCCGCTGCATCATAATGAATAAATCCTGAAGTGGTGGCCTCATGAAAAATCTTTCCGTGTAAATCCTGATATTTATTAAAGAACTCGAGCTCATTTTTCACGGTTAAAAAGTCACCATAATCCAAAAACGCAAATCCACTCCACTGTCCATCCCTTCCAAAATACCAGCCATAACCCGGTCTTCCGTTTATCTTATGTCCGCCATCCCAGCCCCGGCCAGTGGTTGAATAACCAGCCACCAATGATTTACCCATCCCGGGCGTATTGACACGGAAACGGTTTGACCCTGCCAATGCCCAACGGTAACCGAGGTTAAAATTCTGATCAGGCGTGGTAATTATTAAACTATTCGTAAATAACTCATTGGCACTGCTCAGCGCATTGTTTAAAATTTTATTGGGCTCCCTGATAACCATCTCATATCTATTGAATGCAGATAAATACCCTTCCGATGAAGTAACAAATACAATATCCAGGTTATCATTCATTTTCAATTGATACTGTAACAGACAACCAACTTCAGCCTGAACCGATGGCACACCCATAAAATTTCCTTCCCCGTAATTATATTTAAATCCAGAGTATTGACCTGATTGATATGCAATTGGACTTCTATTTCCACCCAGAAATAAATTCATATCCCCAGATAAATCACTCAACATGAATGCATTCAGGTCCATATCCCATAAATGACAGATCGAGCCTGTTGCTTTTTCAGAATAAGGCCACATACGTCTTAAATTGGATTTAAACCGTATGATGAGTTCGGCAGGATAAACACCCCTGTACTCATAATGTATCACACCAGCCGGGTCAAGTGGATCAACAACAAGAATTTCTTTTAAATAAGCCCGTGAAAATTTATATTCCCTGAGAAAATATGCAGGATTCACCTGTATTTCAGGTCTTTCATCATTGAGCCAAAGTATCGTATCCTTATTGCTGAAACGCAATCCGACTTCATAATCCCTAAAAGCCATAAAAGGATGGGCCCAGGTTTCTTCTATTCCTCCTGTTTCACTGCCCATGGCAAGGATGCGCTCGCCTGCCAGATCATAAAAATTTGAAGTGGCATACCTTCGGTCCAGAGACAATGGGTCTGGCTCAATTTTCCAGGGAGAACTTTCCGGCGGTATAAAAATGATCCTATCCGTAATCTGTTTCATGTTTTCACAATTTACCACTTCCGCTTGAGCATAATCCCAATAATATTTTGCCTGATTTTCAAATTTTCCATTGAGGTAATCGAAAATATTACGGGTAAACAGTTCAAGATGATCCCTGTTCAGATTTGAGTCAGCAAAATTCATATAAGCTCCAACGGCGATGATTTTACCTTTCCCTGATTGATATTCGGTCACCAGCTTTGAGTTTTCCCTGAGTCGGATATAGTCCCAGTCCACCGCAACTACTTTTCCGTTCAGGGGTACCTGATCACCAAAATAACCGGTAACGGGAACAGAAATATTTTGAGGCGGTTTGAAAATGTATGCTCCGCCATTTAAACCATTAAAAATCGGATGTTCCCGAAATGCATGAAATCCAAGACTTCTTCCATATCCTTTATCCCGGCATGTTTTCAGACTGTCTTTTGGCAATATACTTTCAAGGCCTGACTCGAATAAAAAATGAACCGCCTCGCCGGAAAGCAGTAAGTTCCCTCCCTGCTCCACATAGGATCGCAGAACCTGGCTTGTCTTCTGATTCTTTCCCGAATTTCCGGAAGCTGAAGGATCATAGCTGCGAATCCAGAGAACAGGAATCTTACGAATGGCTTTCGGGCGGATCATACGGATCGGAATGTATTCTCCGCGGTAATCCTTTAAAGCATTTAAAAAATCATACGAGGCCTTTCTTTCGGGCTCAGATTCGGGAGAAGAATTGAAGTCGACAAGTCCTACAATAGATTTCTGAGACAAACCGGGCTGCTGCTTTTTATTTTTAGTCAGGTTAAAAGAATGCATCTTCAGACTCTGTCCTTTAATGGATTGGCTGAATGCCTGCAAACCGGCAAGCTGTAATACCAAAAATAAAACCGGGACGATAATAAATGGATACTGTTTCATAGAATTTGTATGAGGTCTGACAGGGCTGGAGCAATTGGAACCTGGCATTGGAGAAGTCTTTCAGAAGCATGATGCCCGTTCGGGATCAGTAAACAGGAAATTCCCATTTCAGCAGCTACTTCGGCATCGTGGCAGGTATCGCCGATAAATAAAAGCTTATCTCCTGGAATTCCAAGCTTCTTCATGAACTTTATTCCGACATCTGTTTTCCCATGCGCATAATGGTCATCAAGTCCGTTTATGTGATCAAAATAATTAAAAACCCCGTATGCCTTCGTTTCAGCAATCAATTCATTTTGCTCCCGGGCAGATAGAATACTCTGGCGGAATCCTTTTTTCTCAAAAGCTTCCAAAACCCTGAAAACCTCTGGATGCAATTGGCTCTCTTTCTGCCTTTCGTTGTATCTGATCATGAATTCCATTCCCACTTTTTCAAAGGGTTCTTTGTTGAAATCAAACCCAAGTTTTCTATAATATTCTTTGACAGGGAAGTTAAATATATTCCGGTACTCTTCCAGGGTTTTTGTCGGGATATGCCTATCAGCCAGAAGTCCATTCATTACATCAACACATAACCATGCATCATTCAGCAATGTACCGTTCCAATCCCAGATGATATACGCGTATTTGGATAGATCAATCATCGTAAATCGTACTTTTGTGTTTTCAAAAATAAAGAAAATAGCATCGCTTCACATGAATTCCGACACCTTTCTGCATACACTTGAGCCTCTCCGCGATTGTACATTGTGTCCGAGGGAATGCCATGTCAACCGCTTTGCGGGCATGAATGGTTATTGCAAAAGCGATGTATCCTTCAACATTGCATCCGTATGCATTCACAGGGGAGAAGAACCGGTTATAAGCGGAACTAAGGGAATCTGCAACATTTTCTTTACAAACTGCAACCTGCAATGTATTTATTGCCAGAACCACCAGATCAGCAACCGCAGCGTCAGCAGAAGTTTATCTTCCATGGATCTTTCAGAATTGTTGAAAGCAATCATTGACATTCTGGAAACAGGGATCAACCTTGTGGGATTTGTATCTCCATCGCATTTCATACCCCAGATGAAAGTGATCATTCAGGCAGTGAATGCTTCAGGATATTATCCAAAATGGCTGTACAACACCAATGGGTATGATAAAACAGAGACGCTGCGCACCTTGGAGGGTGTCATCGATGTTTACCTTCCCGATTTAAAATACCTTGATGAGAGTCTTGCTTATAGACTTTCAGACGCAAAAGACTACCCGGATGTTGCCATGAAAGCCCTCAGGGAAATGTTTCGCCAGAAAGGATCAACGCTGATATTGAGCGAAGAGGGAATTGTTGAATCCGGGATGATCATTCGTCACCTTGTTCTTCCGGGACAAGTGGAAAATAGTTTGAAGGTTTTAAAATTCATTGCCGATGCGTTATCTCCCCGGGTACATGTTTCATTGATGTCGCAGTTTTATCCAGCCGGAAAAACCAAGGATTATCCGGATATGAACCGTGGCATTACTGCAAATGAATATAAGATCGTGCAAAAGGAAATGGAAAAGCTGGGAATGTATTCAGGCTGGGGCCAGGAATTTGAAAGTAAAGATTACTACAAACCCGAATTCGAAAAATCTCATCCATTCGAACACTCGTAAACGGAAGTTTTTATAGGAAGATCAGGCTGGATTACTTCTTGATCGTGAATTTTTGCTTTATTGAATAATTTATTTGGTTCCGACACATCAAGTGCTTATTTTTGACAACTTATAAAGAATTAATATTTTTCTTCACATAAAACTAATCATTATGAGGCTTTTATTATCAACAATTCTTGTAGGCCTGTTTCTTGTCCCGGCTAAATTGGTCAGCGCTCAGGAAAATGAAAAGAAACCTGATTCGGGCTATGTTTTTACCATGGAAAAACAACTTCCGGCAACTGCCGTAAAAAACCAGTACAGGTCAGGAACCTGCTGGAGTTATTCCGCCATATCGTTTCTGGAATCAGAATTATTGAGGAAGGGAAAAGACACCTTCGATCTCTCAGAAATGTATTGTGTAAGAAATTGTTATAACGATAAAGCAAAAATTTATGTCCGTTACCATGGAAATTATACTTTCAGCGGAGGAGGAGCCGCCCATGATGTGACTTATGTCCTGAAAAATTATGGCTTGATCCCGGATGAAGCTTATAACGGACTTGTGATCGGAGAATCCAAGCCGGTTACGGGAGAAATGGATGGGGTTTTGAAAGCATATGTGGATGCTGTTATCAAAAATCCGAACAAACAACTTACGCCGGTCTGGCACCAGGGATTTACCGGAATTCTTGATGCTTATCTCGGAAAAGTTCCGGAAAAGTTTACCTATAAAGGCAAAGAATATACTCCTGAATCCTTTTCTGATATGCTTGGCCTGAACCCGGATGATTATGTAGAACTGTCTTCATACACCCACCATCCGTATTATGAGCCGTTTGTGCTTGAGGTTGAAGACAACTGGCTGATGGATAAAGTTTATAATGTGCCGATGGAAGAATTGATGCAAATTATAGATAATTCCATCCTGAATGGATACACGATTGTATGGGGTGCTGATATCAGTGAAAAAGGTTTCTCCTGGAAAAATGGAGTAGCGGTTGTTCCCGATAAAACCGCTCCGGAAATTGCAGGCCTTGAACGCACAAAATGGGAAAAAATGTCGGACAGTGAAAAAGAGAAACTATTGTATAAGTTTGACAAACCCATGCCTGAAAAGACCATCACCCAGGAAATGCGTCAGACAGAATTCGATAACTACCAGACCACTGATGATCACGGGATGCAATTCACAGGGATTGCTAAAGACCAGAATGGCAACAAGTATTATTATGTAAAGAATTCCTGGGGAACCGAGGGAAGCCCTTATAAAGGCTATTTCTATGCTTCCGAGGCTTTTGTTAAACTTAAAACTATGGATATCATGGTTAATAAGAATGCCATCCCAAAAGCCATCCGGAAAAAACTGGGTCTATAAAAATTAAATGTCAGCCTGATACCTGATCCAGGGCTTTCATGAGTTTGTGGCAGGCTTCTTCTATTTCAGCAACCGTGATTGTCAGCGGAGGAGCAATACGAAAGGTGGCCGGTTTGAATAAATACCAATCCAGAATGATTCCCTCCTGAATTGCTGCTTCAGAAAGAACTTTACGCTTTTCCATTTCTTTCAGGTCTACTCCGATTGCCAACCCGACCCTGCGAATCTTTCCAATAGCCGGATGACTTTCTATGGTTTGCTCAAGGATTAAACCCTTCTTTTCTACAGAACCGAGGAGATCATTTGCAAGCAATACCTCAAGCCCGGCAAGGGAAGCCGCGCAACTTAAAGGATGTCCCCCAAAAGTGGTGATGTGACCGAGTTCCGGTTCATAAGCAAGGGTTCGCATGATGGCATTTGAAGCAATAAACGCACCCAGAGGTAAGCCCGCGCCCATGGCTTTTGCCAATACAAGGATATCAGGCAGAATCTGAAAATGTTCATGGCTGAATATCTTGCCAGTCCTGCCAAAACCCATCTGGACATCATCAATTACCAGCAAGGATCCGGTTTCCGTGCAGCGCTGACGCAAGGCCTGAAGGAAGCCCTTTTCAGGGATCACCATACCTGCTTCAGCCTGAATGGTTTCGGCAACCACACAGGCTGTTTTATTGGTAATATTCCGGAGACCTTCAAAATGATTGAAATCAAGTTGCCTGACGTCCGGTAACAAAGGCCGGAAAGCGTTTTTCAAGACTTCATTCCCTAAAATGCTAAGGGCACCATGCGTGGAACCATGATAAGCATTCCTGAAAGAAATAATTTCCTGTCTTCCGGTAAACCGTTTGGCAAGTTTCAATGCTCCTTCAATGGCTTCACTGCCCGAATTAACGAAATATACCGTATCTAACGACGGACCCAAAAGTCCGGCCAGACGCTTTGCAAGCTGAACCTGAGGCGACTGAATAAATTCACCGTAAACATTCAGATACAGATAGTTTCCGGATTGCTTGTGAATGGCCTCCATTACCTTTGGATGACGATGCCCGATATTGCTGACAGAAATTCCGGAGACCAAATCCAGATACCTTTTCCCTGAACGATCCGTGAGGTAAATTCCTTCTGCCTTAACAATCTCCAGCCCGATTGGATTAAATGAAGCCAAACCGAGGTGCCTGAAAAAGATTTCCCGATCATTCATTGAATTGAAATTGAAGCCCGAAAATAGCTAAAAATTGTGATATCTTTGCAAGAACACTGCAGGTATGAAAGATAAAGTGGTTATTATCACAGGTGCATCATCCGGTATTGGCAAAGCCCTTGCTCAGGAGTTGGCCGGAAGGGGAGCAAAACTGGTACTCGCTTCCCGCTCGGTGGAAAAAATTCAAAAGGAATATGAGCATATTCCGAATGTTTTAATTTTAAAGACTGATGTAAGCAGGGAAGAAGACTGCCGTGTTTTAATTGATAGAACGATTGAGAAATTCGGCGGAATTGATGTACTCATCAACAACGCGGGTATTTCAATGCGGGCGCTGTTCGAAGTTGTAGATCTTGAAGTGATCAGGCATCTCATGGCGACAAATTTCTGGGGAACTGTTTACTGTTCAAAATTTGCGCTTCCTTATTTGCTACAAGCAAAAGGTTCGCTTGTTGGTATTTCTTCCGTTGCAGGGTATAAAGGATTACCGGGAAGAACAGGATATTCGGCATCCAAATTCGCAATGCAGGGTTTTCTTGAAGTGATTCGTATTGAGAATATGAAAAAGGGCCTTCATGTCCTGATTGCCTGTCCAGGTTTTACCGCCTCCAATATACGCAATGTTGCTTTGTCAAAGGATGGAAGTTCACAAGGAGAAACCCCTCTTGACGAAAATAAATTAATGGCCGCAGAAACAGTGGCGGTTCATGTAGCCAATGCCATAGTGAACCGAAAAGACCGCCTGACACTGACCACACAGGGAAAAATGACGGTACTGCTGAATAAGTTCTTTCCGAAATTCATGGATAAAATGGTTTATAACCATATGGCAAAAGAGCCTAACTCCCCTTTTAAATAATAAATTCTTAAACAGGCGATTAATTGTTTCTGGGATGAAACTGAATGATGGTACTGCGAAGGTATTCGCGATCCAGATGGGTATAAATTTCTGTTGTGGTTATTGATTCATGTCCAA
>Ga0265593_1000092_pt1 | contig 64210 bp, 76 predicted proteins | sample saktaG_8_FD_190136 | JGI IMG/M metagenome (GOLD analysis project Ga0265593, IMG submission 190136) | Saline water microbial communities from Sakinaw Lake, British Columbia, Canada - sak_2011_5_24_36m | ecosystem: Environmental > Aquatic > Non-marine Saline and Alkaline > Saline ... | reverse complement strand
CAATCTTGTATTGGAAGTCCGGGACCCTCTGGACATGCTGTATTTACTGATGTTTTGAATGATGGTTGTCAATTACTGTCAACTTAACTGGCAGGTATCCAAATAGGACACGCCTCATTTGTAGCCAAATGGAATGATTATTATTTGCCTGTTTCCATTTGTAATATTAGTTATTTTCCGTTTCCAAAACCTGAAGGCTCCTTAATTCGGACTAAAATTAATTTAGCCACCGGCAAAATTATTTTTCATGAATTCCTCCCACCAAAAATCACTTTTCCTAAAGAGCTAATCATTAACCTGTTTCGGATTGAAAGGTTCCAAACACGTTCCATACTCGTTACAAACATGTTACAAATACGTTACTAACTCGTTACATATCAGATAGTTGTTGATAACTTTTTTGATTTGTTAGTTTTCCGTTTGATACTTTTGCCGCTCACAAATTTTATCAAACAATATGAACCCAAAATCGATATTTGAAAAACCTGTTTCTGCAAACTATGTCTGTAAAATGATTGGAATTTGCAGGCCCGCACTCCATAAATGGAGCAAAGCTGGTATTGTTCGCTCCCATAAACTTGGAGGCAAACTTTTTTACTTTGAAAGTGAGATTATGGAAGATATGAAAAAATGCAGATATTCAGATCAAGTTGATTAACAAAGTGTTCAGAAGAATTGACGCTGATTTTCATCCCTTAAAATTGGCATAATGGAGTATTGTTTAGCAGAATAATAACTCCAAAACCACTCCAAAACTATGCAAACTATAAAAGAATTATTAACTGAACTCAAAAATAAACTGCCCCGGGGAAGTGCCCAAAAGATAACTCATCGATTAAAAATGCAAGGAAACCCATTAACCCGACAATATATTTCCCGATGCCTGGACCCTGACCACACGGATTACAGCCCGGTGGTCATATTAGCAGCAGTAACGCTCGCTGAAGAATATACCGCTGAAATGAACGAACTGTGCCAAAGAATTGGACGCCTTAATGATACAATATTATGAAAACTTTTGGAGCTATGTGTACCCCTGACTTGCGTCTCACATTAAAATGTTACGAAATGATGCTGTCTGCCGTTATCAATGATCACATTTATGTAATCGCTTTAGGAAATAACAAGCCACCAACCATGGAACGCCATATTACTATTGCGACATTCCGAGAAAACAAGGCATCCCTGATAAAGCGCCTCAAAGAACTTATTGCATGCATTCAGCTTGAATTAGCGCTCCACTCATAATCATCCCCACATGGCCAAAATTCAAAGATCCCTCTACGAGGGCGCCCCCGGTATTCTTATGGACAGGATCCATGAAGTCAATGCCCTTTTGGCGAATTCCCAGTTAAAAACGGGACAGACTGAATCCTGGAAATTCTGGAAGAGAACCAGCGATATTATGAAATACGCCTGGGACTATATGCAAAATCTCAATTGGGTGCTTAAAGAAAACTACGCACTGAAAGAAGAAAATCTTTATTTACGAGCTGCCCTGGCACACGAGAGAGAAATCAATATGCACATTTCCGTACTCACGCATTTGAAATTGACAGGGGAATTTGATGAAAGAGTGAAATTGGTTGATGAGATTATGGCTCTTGGTGTTAATGATTTAGGAGGAATATTCCGTGGATGAAAATATCGATCTCCTTGACACAAATGCCGGCCAGAAAGAAAAGGTTTGTGCCGAAGCTGAAGTGTTGCTAACCCAGGCCGGTGAAAATATCTTTCAGCAATCCGATGCAATTTCCATAATCTGCCAGAACTTCATTGATCTGAAGGATCCCGCTTCGGCTGACCTTTTCTTCAAATACGTTTCCAGGAAGTTCAAAATATCTAAAAAGATATTCACGGACACTTTTAAGAAACTATCCGATGTACCTAAAAAAGCCAGGAATAGAGCAGTCCAGGATTTTGTCGAAGATGGCACTGATCCGGAGATCAAACAAGGATGGTTTGTAAGAAAAAACTGCTATTGGTTTTATACCAAAGATGGGGGACCGGTTAGTGGCTCAAATTTCATCATGGAACCGCTTTTCCATATCGATTCAAAAATTGACAATAAACGCCTGGTGCGTATCACGAATGAGGATGGCTTAAGCAGAATAATTGATATTCCATCCAATAAATTCATAAGTGTAGATCAGTTTTCATCCTATGTTTTTGACGAAGGAAATTTCCTGTGGACAGGATGTAAAGCGCATTATATTAAGATTTTAAAATTTATTTCTAAAGATTTTCCTATGTGTAAACCACTTATCACTTTAGGCTGGCAGCGAGAAGGCTTCTATGCCTTCGCAAATGGCATTTATAATGGATTGTGGCAACCTGTCAATGAATTCGGCATAACCACCCACCAGGAGAAACTTTACTTTTCCCCTGCGTTTTCAGTAGTGTACAACAATGCCCGGGAGGATGATGATCTCTATGAGAATGATCGTTATTTTGTATATAAACTGGCACCCTGTACATTCGGCCAGTGGTCGCGTCTGATGATGGATGTATATGGTCAAAATGCAATCATCGGCATGGCCTTCGCCGTTGCTTCAATATTCCGGGATCTTATTTATGAGAAGTACAAAATTTTCCCTCACCTGTTCCTTTTTGGTGAAAAGCAATCCGGTAAAAGTCAAATGGCCTGGTCTCTTTCAAATCTTTTCTTCCACAATTTCCCGGCTTTCAACCTTAATTCCGGAACTCATGTCGGCCTTTCAAGAAGAGGATCCCGTAGCAAAAACTGCATTGTCTGGCTTGATGAATATTCAAATGACATTGATATCAGGCGTTTTCAGTTGTTGAAAGCTGCTTATGATGGTGTAGGGCATGAAAAAGGAAAAATGACCCAGGATAGCAGGACGTCCATTACCAAAATTCTTAGTTCGTTTCTTATTTCCGGCCAGTTCCTTCCGACCCTTGATGACAATTCCCTGCTTACACGGTCCTGCCTTTTATCCTTTATAAAGAAATATTATACCCCGCAGGAAATGGCTCGTTATGAAGAATTGAAGGATTTGGAAATTCAAGGGATCAGCTCACTGGTTACAGATATCCTGGAATACCGCAAAGTGATGGAGGATCAATTTGCGAGAACATTTTCGACTATTCAGGAAAACTTAAAAGCTGAAATGATCAAGGAAAATTTACCTTTTGATGAAAGATTAATCAGAAATTATTGCTGCCTGCTGGCTCCGATCAAGAGCATCCTGGAGAGTAGTAAACCGCTGGAACTCAGTTTTGATTATGAAACCATGTACAAGATTGTCAAGCATGATATCGCTTCTCTGACAAAACAGATCGCTACCTCAGAATCAATATCAACCTTCTGGTCAACCGTTGAATATCTTCTTGATGAAGGCAAGATACAGGCAGGGGTAGATTTCAAGATTGCAATGACTCCATCACTGGCCTATACCAATAAACAAGGTGATGAAATTTCCGGACCTTTTGCCAAACCACAAAATTTGCTTTTTATCAGGTTTTCAAGAGTCCATCCGCTTTATATGGAGAAATGGAGGCAACAAACAGGTAAGAATGGTATTGATCTTATTTCCATTATGCACTATCTTAAAAACCATAAATCGTATGTAGGCTATACCAACCATACGCGTTTTGATACCTCCAATACTTCTGCTTTTGTTTTCAAATATGGTCCCGGGCAGCTTGATATTAACCTGGAGCGTACCATTGTAAATCCTTATAGTACTGAAAAGAAATCAGCTACTGCGGAACCTCCTGCAACCCCTCCAAAACAGGAAACGCTCAAACTTGATAATTTGCCTCATATTGATCCGGAAGACCATGAAAATGAACCCCCATTTTAGCATCAAAAAAATAAATCCTGTTTTTATGTCAAAATCCGGATTTTCCTTCCCCCGCTCCCTACAGTTTTATATATTATTGATTTTTATATTATTAAGGGGTAAAAAAGGCGGGGGAAGTGTAGGGATGTGTAGGGGCTTGTAGGGAAGCGGGGGACGTAGGAACGTGTTTTTGCTTTTGGAAAAGTGATTTTATTTTATTTTCATCAAAAACACCAAAAACAAGCAAAAATGAGTGCACTGCCATTTAGTACAAAATTGGAAAATATCAAGGTGAATAAAAGTGGTTTCAGATATTATAGTGAACTGCCCGAAAACTACCGACTTGCGACCATTGATGCTTTTATTGTGGATGGAAAACGCAGGATTGGTTTGATGTTCCTCATTCAATGGATTGATGATGCCTCCTTTTATCAGATATGCTATGTCTCGATGAACCTTACTCGTAAGATCCTTGGGCCGCATATTGAAGATAAACGGGTGTTCGTAAGCAATCAACCGCTAATTTTTAAATAACCTTATAGACACTGGCCGGGACCGGGGGCAGCTTTTAAAACTCCGCTGGCGCTTCGGTTCCGTTACCAGCGCTTTTTTTAACAATTAATAAAACTCCACAAATGACTCAAACAGTTCAAATAGGAAGACCAGCCATCTTTGTTACATCAAATGATTGGAAAAACGAAAATGGAGATTTTCGCTGCTTCCTTTTAGAGACCAACACAGATGCGCCCCTAAAGGGAGATTTAATATGTATTGATAATGCCAAAGAAGCAATATCCGGCCTGTATATCATTGATAAACGCTCTTATGATTTTGAAGCACGTCGAAATAATATAAATTATTTAGTCTGCATTACATTGTATCTGAAACCTTACATTCTTAAATCTTAAATACTTATGAAAATAACACTGTTAATGCGCTGTCCGGACTGGGACACAGATGGATACCTATACTATCGAGATTTTGGGTGGACCAAAATAATTCCTGATGTAGGCGATAATATTGAAATAGCATTTGAGGAAGTTGATGGCTTGTACAAAGTAGAATCAAGATTATTGAAGTTTAAAGGCTTTGGGGAGAATCCTACTTGCTATGAGGCTGTTTTACTATTGAAGCGATTGAAATCAAAAGCACATCAGTAGCTTCAAATTTGCCAGCCCCCCCCCCGAACAAGGGGGATTGGCGCCGCCATTGGCGGGAAACTAATTTGAAAGAAATGCTCAACGAGTTGACCTTTATTTCCATATGACCGAAACTTACATTTGCCCCATGAAAGAACAAGAACGACCAACAGTCATGGTTAAACTCAAACCTTATTTACAGGAATTTCTTAAAAGCGAGCTTCGACGTAATCTTGCTTCTAAACGAAATATTATCGGTGTAATTCTGTTGCCATTGCTTGAGAAACGCCCGATAAATGTACCTCCTTTTATTCCCAAAGGCCCGGAATACATACAGTTCACGCTTCCTTTTACTAAAGATAAGAACATTCGGGGAGACTTGTGGATCTCCCCGATGAACCAGGAGATGTTTGAACGTTACCTAGAATGGCACTTCAAACAACTGTTTTATCATTATATGAACGATAAGGTCCGTTACACCCATTCCTTTAAAAGGAATATTCTGCAATTCTGCGCGGATCATGATTTCACAATGACCTTTATAAACTATGAAATGCTTAAAAAAGACTTTTACAGAGAACGGATAAGAAAAAAAACAGGAAAAAGTTTGCCACTTTCTGTCCCTGGATTGTCCCCTGGATATTCCGGGCTTTTTAATTCACTGAACTGACATGGGAAATATTGGCCGACATACCGGTATCAACCTGGGGGGATTAAATCCGGTAAGCTGGATATATCGTGAAGACATTGCAATGTTTAATTTCAGCGATTTATCCCTGTATTGTCTGATCGTTCCGAAAACCGGCAAGTCCTGGAATGCCCTGTATGGCACCCCGGAGACGATCCAGCTTGAATCAGAGCAGCATGACACACCAGGCGGAATGAAATACCTCTATAAATTAAAAATCCTGGTTCCCAAAGATCGTAAAGAGGTCGAAGCAGAATTATTCCATATGACAGGCCGCCGATTAATCCTAAAGGTTGCGGACAAAAATGGAACCATCCGTATTTTCGGCACAATGGATAGCCCCATGAAACTGACAAGTAAGCTGATGAAACCCCCTGCCCTGGAAACATTCAACGGTTATGAATTACTTTTTGCGGGTGAGTTCTCTGGGCCTGCCGGATTCCTTCAACCCCAGACCGGTATTATCCCGGATGATGAGAACCAGGACTGATTCACTATTATATTCAGTCCTTTATTTGCCCACCATACCATTATAATATTGTACCCTCATAAAAAGGGTACAATGAATCCCATCATAGCAGAAATTCTTTCAGGCACATGGTTGATCTCCAAAGAGAGGTCAACCGCTTATGCTTCGATTTTGCTCTCGATGCTTAAAGGGGAAAGTTTTTCTGAAGTTGATTGTTCAATTGCCCGGGAAAGGAATCGCTCCTATGTGATCGGCGCCATGGGGGATCAACCCCAGCGGTTCGGATTTGCCGACACCAATATCCCTGAAGGTTCTGTCGCCATTATCCCTATCAGATCGGAAATCCTCAAATACGATCAGCCCTGCGGACCCAGAGGGTCGCAGTCGATCTTAACCGAGGTAAAATCTGCTAATCAGAATCCGAACATCAAAAGTATTCTCTTGGTTGTTGACAGTCCTGGCGGTCAGGTTACCGGCACCGATCTGTTGGCTGAAGCAATTTGTAATTCTGCAACACCGGTTGTAGCATATATAGAAGGTATGGCGGCAAGCGCCGCCTACTGGATCATTTCCGGGGCATCAAAGATCATCGCCAGCTCTGACCTTGACCGCATCGGGTCCATCGGAACGATGCTGATGGTGGAAGACCTGCAGCCGGCCATGGAAGCCCAGGGAGTCAAGTTCCATGAAGTCTATGCCAGCCTTTCGGTGGACAAGAATGCCGACCTTAACCAGGTACTGGATGGCAACTATGAACCATACCAGAAGAATGTACTCGATGTGATCAACAGTAAATTTTTATCAAGCATTAAAACGAACCGGCCTGCCGTGGATGATTCAACCCTGACCGGCAAGATGTATTTCGCCCCTGAGGCAATTGTCCTGGGACTCATCGATGATATCGGATCGCTGGAATACGCGATCACAGTGGCAGCGGCTTTATCACCGGTGACTACTGTTCTTTCAATTGAACCGCAAACCAATAATCCAAACAATATGAAGATCAAAGAAACCTGGAAAACCATTCAAAGCTTTTTCAAGATAGACCCGTTGGCACTGGATTCACAGGAGCTGACCGATGATCGGATTCAACAGATCAACGACCAGCTCTGCTCGGTGACCCTTCACAATGAGCAGTTGCAAGAGCTTCTTGCCGCGGAGAAATTCGCATATCAAATGACCCTTGCCGAACTGGAGGCTTTAAAGCAGCAGGATGCCGCCACAGAGATCGTTGCTGCAAAAGATGCAGACAAAATTGAAAGCATCACCGATGAGCCAGTATATGCACACGACAAAATCGCAGATGAATTCTGCTCATAAACGTTAACACTTAATTTTTTCAACAATGGCCGAAACAATTTCATTAGCCCAACTTAAAGCCGCATTCGGGACGTACGTAGGAACGAACCAGAAAGATATTCTGCGGCTTTTGACCCAGCCCACCTACTCCGAAACCTTCATGACTACTAAACAGTCACAGGATTTGGTTTACCGCGCATCAAAGGCCGTGATCTCCGATCTCGTTCAGGGATTCCAAGAAGGCTGGACTCCGAAAGGGAAAGCTGCATTCACTCCCGTTGAGATTTTGCAGCGCCGGCACAAGATCGACCTTTCATTCTATCCCGATGAAATCATGGATTCATGGCTCGGATTTATGGGTGATGAGTCGATCGACCGCAAGGTATGGCCGATCACCCGTTATATCATCGAACAACTGATCATGCCAAAGGTGATGGATAACCGCGAGCTGGCGCTCATCGGCAAGGGACATTATGTTCCACCGGTCGAAGGCACAGCTCAGGCACTGGGTCTTTCGATGGACGGCTTTGTCACCATTTTGAAGAATAAGCACACTGGCGGGGGATCAAACATGAATTTCATCACCCTGGATGCGCTCACCGTTGACAATGTGTTTGATCAACTGGAATCATTTGGCGACCAGGTGGGCGATTTGTACAAGGATATGGCGATGAACATCTTCCTATCGCGTAAATGGTTTGCAGCTTATCACAAAAAACGCCGTGACCTTCATGGCACTGACACGAATTACGATGGCATGAAAACCATGCTGGAAGGTACAAACCTTACGCTGACCCCGCTGCCATCCATGGCCGGAGAAAACCTGATCTTCACCACTCCCAAGGAAAACTTTATCCGCCTTATGAACCGCAACAATGGCGCTTCCAATATTTCTATCGAAAGCGTTGATCGTCAGATCAAGGTCTTTGCCGACTGGTACGAATCAGTGGGCTTCGGTATTGAAGAGGCTGTTTTCGCTTACATTCCTGCTTAACCCTTAAAAATAAAAAAATCATGAGTATATCACTATTTGACCTTGCAAAACCCACCGTAAGAAATGCCGGAGGTGGCGGCGGAATAAAATCCGAGATCATCCTGATCCAGGAAGCGGATATCGACTGGGCAACATTTCCGGAAAGGGATGCCGACGGGGTGACCATGGCCGCCGACATCGCCATGAAGACCGGCAAATTCATGCACAGTTTCTATATGACCCAGGGAACGATCAAACCCTCGCAGAAGAAGCTCAAAGGGTCCAACCAGGACTGCGGTGGGTACGAGATCGGTTTGGAGGGGTTCTATCCCGGTATTGAGAAGGCTGTTCAGAAATGGATTCAGAATTTCGGGATCGACTTCAAAGGGATTGTCATTATTCAGAACTGCGCCTCAAACAAGCGTTATCTGATTGGTGAACCATGCAACCTTGTGCACATCGAGACCATCGAAACCACCTGGGGAGAGGAGATCGACAAAGATAAAGGCCACAAGTTCGGGTTCCTGTGCAAACAGGGTTCGCCGATGGCCTTTTATGAAGGTGTCCTGGTAATGGACCCCAACCCCCCAACGGGATAATCTGGTGAAGCTTTCGTAGTGTTTTCATAGTTGGTTAGTTGAGCCTGCCGGTTAGCGCCGGCAGGCTTTTTTGTCCTTTAAATACTGCAATTGCAGCGATATCTTCGCTGCATGGATCATGAAATTCTTTTTTGGATGAAGGCTGACCAGGATTACTTAACCGGTCTTGCCCTCTTTGAACGCTATACCCACAATACCAAAATCGGCAGGATGCTGCGCATTGGGGGAGCAACCGTGAAAAACCGGTTAACCCTATCGTACGAACTGAGCAAAATTGCCAAGCATTTGGCGGCTTTCGAGAATGCTTCTGCTTTAGTGAAACCGCCGATAAAGCTGGAAACACTAAAAGAAGAGCAGCCACTGTCTCTGGAGGTAATCAGTATTGACAAACTTCGATCAGAGCAAAAAATGTGCTACAAAATGCTCGATAACCTTCATGCAGTTCTGCCTTTCCGAGAAATCCAGGATCGAAAGAATATTGCTTTTCAGATACTGGATATCGATGACCATCTGAAGGAGATCACTGAAAGAGTTACGCATTATGAATCGCACGGAGTGATCCCCCCGATGCCGGTCAAAGAGGAACCAAAAAAAGTTTCTGACATGGGTGATGCCGAGCTGATCATTCGGCAGAATAATGTTCGCACCTACATCACCCGGTACAAACGGCTGGTGGCTGATTCTAAGAAACTCAAAACATTGCTCAGGAACCAGGAGTTGCTGGATAAATTCCAACTGGAACTGGATAAAATAACGGAAAGGCTAAATAAATGAGCCTGTTTTCCGCGGAAGATTTGACAAAGAAAAAACCGGACAGACCAAAATCCGGATCAGTTCCATTTACAGGTTCAAATCTGCTGACCATTGGCAAAGCGAATGAGAAGCTTCACCAGGTCTTTGGACAGGTTACCGATGGTCAGAGTGTGCATTATGCTTCCCTGGGCGACTGGTCAACCCATGACCTGCTTTTCTTTCTTCTGGAACACACCGGCCCGGCCAGGGTCTATTTCACCACCTGGGCAATTTCAGAGTATGCCATCCGTCAGTTGTATCAGTTCATTGAGCATGGACTGATCCTTGAACTCAAAGGCATTTTTGATTACCGTAATGGCATCCGCAAACCGGCAGAACTGCAGTTCCTGCAAAAGATCACCACCGACATTAAAGCCGCCAAGTGCCATGCCAAAGTCACTGTGATCGAAAACGATAACTGGGGGATTAGTGTGGTAGGATCGGCAAACTATACCCGCAACCCCCGCATTGAAGCCGGTGTTCTGTGCTGCGATAAAACGGTGGCAGCATTCCACCGGGATTGGATTTTAAAAGAACTTTCAAATACAAGCGCCCTTGATCGATCAAAATGAAGCCTTCATCACCGAAGTGGAAAACTATGCTTCGCTGATGTTTACAAAAGAAGAAATTGCAGTTATCCTGGACGTGGACCCGCTGCAATTGCACACAGTTTTGGAAGAGCAGGATAATCCTGTATTCAGGGCATTCCAGCGTGGAAGGTTAAAGCGTGAAGCTGAAATTCGAAAAGGCATATTTGACCTGGCACAAAATGGTTCGTCACCGGCCCAGACCTTCGCCATGAAACTCATTGAAAATGCTAAAGCCAATGATCTATGAAAAGGTTAGTTTCAGATACAACCCTTGAGAAGATCAGGCTTTACTACCTGTCGGATGAAAATAAACTTTCCGAGCATGACGAACATGTCCGTCAGCGCTGGGAATCGGCGTATTCCATGCTGATCAACCAGAACGGTATTGAGCGCGATGTTGTCAAGATGCTCATGAAAGTTCATGATATTTCTCTAATGCAGGCTTACCGTGATGTGCACAATTGCACCCGGTGTTTCGGCCCGGTCCGGGGGATGGACCGTCAATCCCTACGAAACATGGTCACGCAATGGGCGATCGAGGATTATCGCAAAGCTTCTGTCATGAATGATTTCAGGGCAAAAGACAAAGCCCTGGATAAAATCATCAAGGCAAACAACCTGGACAAAGAGGATACGGATCAGCCCGACCCTTCCAAGATTCAGCCGCCGGTGCAGTTGCTGTCAATCAACTACAGTTTTCTAACCTCAGAGTATTTCAAGCTGATCGATCCCAAAGCCCAGGAGGCGCTGCTGAAGCTGAACGAAAAGGTGATGGCATTGATTGACGCTTCACCCATTGCTGAATACAAGAATATTCTGTTGGCTGATGATACCACCTACGAAGATGTTACAGACTGAAGTAAAGCCAGCCCCTTTTTTAAACAATCCGCAGGTGGCCATCCAGCTTTCCAACAGTCCGCATAAGGTATTCATTGGTGGCAGGGGAGTTGGAAAGACAACGATCATCGCCGAAGAGATCATCAAATATTTCGTTGCCATGCCCCGGGGAAAGATTTCCCTCAATGGCCTGACCTATTTCCATATCAGAACAAAATCCCTGCCCCCGATCATCGACCACTTTGAGCGACGTGGTCTGTACCGTGGCCTTCATTACTTTGTTGGTCACAAAGCCCCAAAGAAGTACGAATGGCAGGAACCGTATGCACCTCCGTTGGATTATACCAACTGCATCCATTTCCACAATGGATTTGTCGTTGAGTTCAATTCCTTCGACCGTCCGGAGATGGCACGGTCAGGCTCTTATGACGGGATGATCTTCGATGAATGCACCAAACTCCGGAAATCCGCCATTGATGCTGATGTGCTGCCAGCAAACCGCGGGAACCGGGACCGGTTTGGTCACCTGCGTTTCCATCATGGCACCTTGTTCCTGGGAACAATGCCATTGACCCCGGATGGCGACTGGGTTTTTGAGTACCAGGAGTTGTCAAAGAAATTCCCGACCAGGTATTGTTACCTGGAAGCATCTGCCTTACAGAACAGAAAGATACTTGGCGAGATGTATTTCCGTGACCTCAAACGTGTGCTGCCAAAGATCGTCTATGATCTGGAAGTCCTGAACATCCGCAGGACACAGAACACAAACGGGTTCTATCCTCAGTTGAATTCGGCTGTTCATGGATATACCGATTCCTACGAGTACGACTTTATTGATCAGGCGACCAGTCTGTCCCAGGGGAGCCCGTTCGACTGTAGGGCAGATAAAGATTGTATTCCCGGTGATCCGTTGTATGTCTCCTTTGACTTTGGTACCACCCAGAATTGCATGATCGTAGCACAATGGAATAGTCCATTGAATGAATTCCGTATCATTCGTAACTTCTTTGTCGAGAATGAAACCTTGTCTGTTCTGGTGCAGCAGTTCATTGATCATTACCAGCATAAGCAAAACAGGTTTGTTTACCTCTATGGTGGCTCAGATGGCAACCGCAGGAATGATGCGGCATCAAGGGATTCTTACTTTGACGATGTCAGGGAACAGATGTCAAAGGCCAAGTGGGAAGTGCAGTTAAGGGCAGAACTGTATGAAGCACACCACATGGACAAGTACCAGTTCTGGGATAAGTTTCTTTCAGGGGTTTACCCATCTCTGCCATCCTTTCGGATCAACATGAACAATGCCATGGAAACCTTTGTCTCCATGGACAATGCCCCTATCCTGCCACAAGAGTTTAAAAAAGATAAATCATCGGAGAGAAAGAAAGATCAGCCACGCTGGAAAGCAACTGACCTTTCTGATGCTGCCGACAATCTGTTCTATTGGCTTCTCAGCCCATTGCTAGGGGATCAATACCCATCTAACGAGATGATACTTCTCCCTGGTCGTTAGAAGATGCCGCTTCCTGGTCAATCTTAGGGGAGCATCCTGCCTGCCTTCCTGTTTTTATATCACCTTTTCTATATATGTAACATCATTTCATATATCCATATCGAAAACGAAAAGGTGCAATTGCATTTTTCGATAGGGCGGGGCGTGCACTCCGTGGGGACTTTGTGAAACAAAAGGGAACTTTAGACCCTTTTCTTTCTCAAAATCAACAGGATAACAAAATATTTTTGTTAAACGGCAAAAATCGACTTCTTTTCTTGTGTTCGCTCAAGGAAAAGCAAAAGAAAGAGCTGCATATCGCACCGGCACACAACTTTCAGGTCCGCTTTTTCTTTGATAATCAAGGGCAAAGAAGAAGCTTGGCAAAAAGAAACCTCTTCCGGGCAGCTTTTGAAAAAAGCAAGTAAAACCCACCGCACACAATAATACTTGAAATCCTTACAAAGCTACCTACATCGACAGGGCTTCCAGCGGGTAGGGCGCTGCAAACTTGGAACTGTCAAGGGCGACAAGAAAAGGTCGCTTTTAAGTGTATTCAGATTGCAAGGTCAATCTGACCAACACCCTGGACATAATCCAATCGATCCGGTTTAATGCTTCGCGGTCAGAAAATTTCAAGTATCCACAATCTAAAACTTAACTACCATGACCGCACTTGCAAGAGAAACCCGCAAACAATCATTCGAAGAAATGTTTGTCCAACACATCGAAAGCATTTACTACCCAGGCTTTTCAGAAGAAATGACCGAAGAACAATCGGCCCTTTACGACTGGGAATTTAAAGAGTTTCAGAAGAATTTCAGAATAGAAAACTAACACGACAGGCAGTCACAGACTGCCTGTTTTTTTATGGTCGTACAGCTTTTTCTTTTGTGTGGTACCGGCAAAGAAAAAGACTGGCAAAAAGAAAACCGGATGAAAACGGGCACCTTTTTGAAAAAAGTAGCAAAAAGCCAGCACACTATTACTCGAAATCCTTGCAAAGTTACCTATGTGAAAATAAAACTGTCAAGGGCGGCCTCCTATGGGAACTGCCGCTTTCAGTGTATTCAGATTGGAAGGCAATCTGACCAACACCCGTTGACATTATTTATTTTTCCCCGGTAACGGCCATGCGGCAAGATTTCAGTACTAACCGCGGCCATGATAGCTGCATAAAACCATTCAAAGATGAAAAAATCATTCATGGATTCACAACCAGACCTGCAAAATGGCACAACCTACGAAAACAGAATCCCAATGCAATTCTGGGCAGAAGATGACATTCCAATCGAGAAGCTTTTGCTTAAAGGCACCGCAAGCCTCTCTGATGCAGAACTGCTCAGTATCCTTATCGGCAGCGGCACTCCTCAGGAAAACTCCCTGGACATTGCTCAAAAAATCATGGCATCCTGTCAAAACAACCTCTGCGAATTCTGGAAACTTGGAATATCTGACCTTCAGAAAGTAAAAGGCATCGGAAAACAACGCGCCTGCCAGATTGCTTCCATGTTTGCCCTCTCCCGCAGAAGAAATGCTGCCGAAGTAGTTGTCAAACCTAAGATTTCCCGAAGCCAGGATGCCTATACAATTTTCCACTCCCTGATGGGCGAACTGCCTTATGAAGAGTTCTGGATGCTTCTGCTGAACCGGGCAAACAAGATCATGAAAACGGTGAAAGTTTCCGAAGGCGGAATTTCAGGTACCGTAGTTGATCCTAAAAAGATATTCTGCATCGCTCTGGAGAATCATACAACCTCGATAATCCTTGGTCATTGCCATCCTTCAGGGCAGTGCACCCCTAGTGAAGCAGATATGAAAATTACTAAGAAGCTCAAAGATTCCGGAGCATTGCTTGAAATATCTGTTCTTGATCACATAATTGTTGCCCATGATAGTTATTATTCCTTCGCGGATGAAGGTACCATGTAGTTTTTAGTCCCGGGAAACCGGGACTTTTATGCTCGTTTCCTTACAACGATAGGATAATCACTCTCTTATGATCAACCTTGTGTTATTGCACATTTTTCGACAAAAGACTTCCCAATTTGGTAAATAGAATGGTTTGTTGTACTTTTGTTGAATGAGAATTATTGCATTCAAATCACTTCGGGAATTTTGGGAACGACCTGAATATTCTGACTCAGAAGTGTCATTACGAGCATGGTATCATGATGTAAAAGGCTCAAACTGGAGAAATTCAAACGAACTTAAACAGCAATACACAAATGCAAGTATAGTAGGAGAAGGACGAATAGTGTTTAATATCAAAGGTAATTCCTATCGACTTGTTGTTTTAATTGACTATGAATTTCAAATAATTTTTATCCGATTTATCGGTACACACAGACAATATGATAATATTGATGCTAAAACTATCTGAATATGGAAATAAGACCAATAAAAACAGAAAATGATTACACCCTGGCAATTCAAAGAATTGAGAAGTTGTGGGGAGCTAATAAAAACAGCCCAAATGGAGACGAGTTAGATTTACTCACTACAATAGTTGAAGCATACGAAATAAAACATTTTCCGATTCTTCCCCCAGACCCGGTTGACGCCATTATTTTCAGAATGGAGCAAATGAATATGACTAAATCTGATATGGCGAAATATATTGGAAGCCAAAGCAGAGTGAGCGAAATATTAGGTCGAAAGAGGCAATTAACATTAAAAATGGTTAAATCCTTATACAAAGGGTTAAAAATTTCGGCAGAAATATTATTAGCATAATAGAAATTAAACGTGCTATAACATTTTTGAACATTTTGCCGAAGCCGGGCGAAATCTTGACCTTTTTCTCGGTTCCCAATAGTTACTCCTTGATTTTAACACTCTTCTTGGTTGGCCTAAATATAAGCCGTAGCATTTTCCACGATAATCTGTCTGGTAATCTCTCATTTATCTCTTATCTATCGCTGCCGTTCGGTTTACTCGGTTTTTTTGAAGGCTGATCCCAGATTTGCGATCCGAGTATTCCAACCTATTTAAATGCTAATCCAATGTAAATCTGCTGGATATTTCGTCACACAAAAATGATGATCCCCACCAGTTGCCTGAGTTCCTTTGCCCTCCAGTTTTCCACCAACTTTCCCGATTAATTCAGAGCCTGTCCATTCCCGCTGTGTTTTTCTACATGTTTGCAAGATTGAGATGAAAAAGAGTAAAATTTCTATGCAAAGGAATAATCTCATTCCGGAAACAGGTAAGTAAAGGATTTTCTCGGCATATCCTCATTGTATTGCGGTATTCCAATTCCTCCTTGACTTCCCCTCCATGAGATTTGATATTCATGCACATAATTTAACCCTAAAAATCTCAGTCATGAAAACATTTGAAAAAAATTACATCGGAAAAGGAACCCAGGTCGCGAATTTATCAATCGTAAAATTCAGCTTCAAACTCTCAGAAATTGCAAAGCTCTCTCATGTATTCAACGGTGAAGATTACATCACTTTCGAAGTAGCAAAATTGAAAACTCCAGACAGTTTCGGCCATGGATACACAGCATACGTAAATAAGTTGGTTGAAACACCGGAACCTCAGGCAAGCCTGGTTGAAGATGCTCCCAGGAAAAGCACCCGCAAACCAAAAAGAACGGCGACGCCAAAAACGGAAGCTTCAATTTTCCCCGACAACACTGATTACAACATGCCAGACAGCCCTGACGAACTTCCCTTCTAAACAGCCCAACCAGCGAAATAGAGCCTTGGAAACAAGGCTTTTTTTATGGTCACGAGTTCGCTTTTTCTTTGATGGCGCAGGGCAATGAAAAAGCGTAGCAAAAAGAAACCCAATGAAACCGGGCACTTTTTGAAGGAAAAAGTTGCAAAAAGCCTGCCTGCCGGCAGGCAGGCCAACGCACTACTACTCAAATTTGATGCGAAGGTAACCTCATAAAAATCTCATGTCTCTAAATGCGACCTCCTGATGGAGCAATCGCCCTTTGGGTTCATTCAGATTGAAAAACAATCTGACCCGAACATTTGTTCCAGAATTTTTATTCCGGTTATAAGGTCTGCATAAATTTTTCACTGGCGGGCCAGATGCCGAAATAAGTCCCCTGGGCGCGGGGCATTACAAATGAACAATGCTGAAGTCTATGCTGCTATTACCGAAAAAATCATTGCCAACCTGGAAACTTCCGGAAGTTGGCAGAAATTCTGGGACTTGCCATCACCGGTGAGTCTCAATGGCCATTTTTACCGGGGGATCAACTACCTGATTTTATCAAATGACCAGTTCAAAAGCCGGGTTTACGGTACATTCGGACAAATCCGCGCCAATGGCGGCCAGGTTCGCAAAGGCGAAAAGTCCACCCTTATCGTGTTCTGGAAGAAAATTGATTCAAAAAACACCAGTACCGGGGAAACAGACAGCAAATTTATTCTCAGGTACTATCACATTTTCAACAGCGAACAGGCTCACTTCGATGATACCAATAAGCAGAAAATTGCCGAGCTTGACAAAGCGACCATCGACCGGAAATCCGCTCAGTATGTACCGGCAGAACAGATTATTTCTGGATTTAAAGGAAGACCTGAAATTCATTATACCAATCTTGACGTCTCCCCAAGTTACTCACCGGTGGCTGATTTGATCACCATGCCATCAGAAAATCAGTATGCCACGGCTGAAGATTTTTTTAGAATTATTTACCATGAGCTTGGTCACGCGAGTGGACACCCCAAACGATTGAACAGGTTTGAGGCATTTGATAACAAGTTTGGCGACGAATTATATTCCAGGGAAGAGCTTATCGCTGAACTTTGCTCTTCATTTCTGGCCGACAGGGCAGGATTGAAAAACAGGCAGCGCAATTCAAATGCTTATATCAATTCCTGGGCAACGTCACTCCGCGACAATCAGAAATGGATCTTATGGGCTGCTTCCCGGGCTGAAAAAGCTGCTGAGTATATCCTGCGCAACCAGCAAATCATCCTTGATGAAGAAGAAGTTCAGGTGCCTGAATTAGCTGAAGAGGTTGCACCTTTCTGAAAGATAAATTTCAAGCCGTGGGCGGGAGTTCACGGCTTTTTCATTCATAAATAAATACCAAATAAAATGAGAAACAAAGGAAGATCACTCGATCCCAGGCAGATGACATCACGCTTCGCCGGCACATGTTACACCTGCAAGAAACCGATTAAAAAAGGCGAAGAGATCATTTATTGGCCAAATGGCAACCATGCCGAACACTTTGCATGTGGAGAAGCTGATTACCGCCATTCACTGGCATCATTCCAGGATGAAGAGAACTACAAAAACCAATATCCATCCTGGTGATTGAGTGCAGTCCCGGTTCCGAACTGCAGGAACCGGGACTTTTTTTATTCGCACCTCACTGGAAAAACGCTTTTTCTTTGTTACTGCACCGGCAAAGAAACAGCCTGGCAAAAAGAAAACCGGATGAAACCGAGGTGCTTTTGAAGGAAAAGCAACCAAAAGCCAACGCACATTACTCAAAATTTTGTGCAAAGGTAAATTCATGAAAATATTTCTCGCTAAGTGTGACTCCCGGTGTGGCCATCCCAGATGTCTGTCACCCGTTGGGATCATTCAGATTTTTGAAGGGAAAAATCTGACCTGATCACTTGCTTAAAATTTTCATTCCATTTTTTTTCCTGGCATAAATTTTACATAAACCAGGCTGAGCCAGATGCCTAAATAAATCTCCAGGGCAGGAGTGCAAAACATGTCAAAGTTATCATCAGTTCTCAAGCCATCAAACGGTAAATCACAGCCAGGACAGATCATGGTTGTCAGACCAAGTTTCTCTTCATTTCAGACTGAACCAGCCGAAGAAGCTGCAGTTGATGAAGTTCCTGAACAGGTCGCTGAAGTTAAACCAGAACCGGTAAAAGTTGTGAAACCGGAATTAACCCTCCTGGAGAAGATCCTCAAGGTTGAAAATCTCCAACTCATCATCGAAAAAAGGGCCAAGTTGGTGCAAACCCGCTCTGAACTTGAAAGATTCCAAATCTCATCCAATGATTTCAACTGCTCCATGCGGCTGAATGATTCAGATGGGAATGTTTTCACCACCAGCTTCACCCCTGGAGTTAAAAAGGTGATTGATTTCCTCAAGTCATCGTTCGATGCAAGCATCTCAGAAGCTGAAGAGAAGATCAACTTCTGAACCTTCGGGAGTTCCGCCCTTGGGGGCGGAACTCCCGTTTTTAATGATCGTAAAGGCTAATGGAAAAATACTGTCCTTTATTATCCCCACCCACCATTGTACTATTGCTCCCATGAATTCAACTTATATCAGGTTGTGGGATGTCCTTGAGATCATGGACTCATTTGATGGCCAGGGAAAGCCGGTCAGGTTCCAACTAAAATTTGTCACGGCAAACCGGTTGGAGAAAACCGGAGGAGAGATCATTGAACTGAAGGATGCTTGCAAGTGCTCAGTAAGAACAACAAATGGTAAGGAAATTTTTACAGCGAAGAAGAACTTCCCTGCCAATAGTCAGGTTTCCAAAGATCCCCGCCATTGGGTCAATTCAACCAGGAATATCCTGTTACCCAACGGACAGAAGCGAAAATTGCATATCCGGCTGATCATCGAATTCAATAACAAGAAAGTCTGTTACTGATGAAACAAAAGATCGTTTACGAAAACGGAATCGCATTCTTACCGGGTGCCAAAGCCGTGGCCACATCCTATAAAAAACCAGAGGATGCAGCCACTGAAAAGGTCGTGATCCCGAAAGATTACAGCTCCTGGCCATGGTCACCCTGGGGTGACGACAATTTGTTCCCTCAGAATGTATTGACTGACCTGGAAAAGAATTCAATTGCACTGAGGGCACTCGAAAAACGAAAGACCGTCCATTATGGCCGCGGTATCCTGGCTTATCGGGATAAAGGCAAAGATAACCTTGGAGCGCATGTCCGCGAAATCGTTACTGATCCGGATGTCGTTGAATTCCTTCGTATCAACCGGTTGAATTTTCAATGGATTGACCTGATCGGCAGTCTGGAAATTTTTGCAAACGGATGGGTAGAATTCATCCTGAACAAGGGAAAGGATAAGATCAACAAGGTTTTTGTAAAAGACCCGGCCTATTGCCGCAATGCCAAAATGGACAGTGACCATCCATCCCGTATTCCTTACCTGTTCTTTTCAGCCCAGTGGGATCTTTCTCCGAATGAAGCTGACGGGTCATTGGTAAAGATTCCGATGTATGATCCGTTTAAATATGATGGTAAACGTTACCAGGATCCACAGTTTGCCTATCCGGTTTTTTACCGTTCGTTCAATAAATCCTATTACCACCTTTCAGTCTGGAACGGAATCCGTCAAAGTGGATGGCTGAGTATTGCTAACAAGGTTCCGCAGCTCAAACAGGCCATCATGAAAAACCAGATGACCATCAAGTATCACATTGAGATACCCGATGATTATTTCATGAACCGGTATCCTTCGCCTGATTATACCCGGGAGCAGCGTGAATCGGCAAGAACGAAAGTGCTTTCGGAAATGAACGATTTTCTGTCAGATATCGAGAATACCGGAAAAGCCTTTCTCACATTCACCTTTTTCAATAAGTTCAAAGGTGAATACCTGGCAGGGTGGAAGATCAACGTGATCGATAATAAGCTCAAAGATGATGCTTATTTGCCGGATTCCCAGGCAGCAAATTCAGAAATCCTCTTTGCCATTGGGGTTGATCCCTGCCTGGTGGGTTCAGGCCTGCCCGGAGGAAACCTGGGAGCAGGAAGCGGATCAGACAAACGAGAAGCTTTCTGGCAACTCAATGCCGAGATGGGCATTTACCGGCAAATCAGTCTGGAACCATTGTATTTCATCCGGGATTTTAATAAATGGTCGCCGGATATCGAGTTTGATTATGTAACCGTGGACACATCTCAAACAATGCAGGACCATCCAACGAAGATTGATAAACGCATCGACAAGAATATCGCATGACAAGACTGATAGACAATCTTTCACAGGTTTTAACGGCTGCCTCCATCAATGTCAGCAACTCGATCGAAAACTGGTTTCCGTATATCGATGAAGCCCAGGAAACCTTCATTGGTCCGGTGCTTGGCAATGTTCTTTACGATCAGCTTCAGGACCTTATGGCTCTTGATTCGCTTCCTCCGGCTGATGGAACCACCACGGAAAATCTGTCTGAATTACTCTCAATGATCCGCAAGCCACTGGCACTTTATGCCTTGTGGCTTGGCGCCGATGAATTCGGAGTAAGTATTTCGTCGCAGGGTATCCAGGTCATTGAAACACCAACCCATAAAACAGCGCCGCAGTACCGGGTGCAGAACCTCAAGGAGAATTGGATCCGCCGGGCAAATACCGCGCTTGACGTTGTTCTGAAATTCCTGGATGCACGAAAGGAAGATTACCCTGGATTCGATCCCCAAGATGCCGACCTGTTTATCCGCGGTACCCTTGAGTTCAACAGTGAGGTGGATATACGCGAGAGCAGACGGGTTTTCGTAAGCCTCAAACCGATCATCCGCTCTGTTGAAAAGAAGTATATGCGCCCTACACTTTCTGCGGAATTGTTCGATGAGCTTAAAAAGGCCTGGAAATCCGATGTAGATTTGACAACCTCACAAATTGCGCTCCTGGATTTGGTCCGTCCGGCATTGGCTCATCTAACCATGGCCCGGGCACTGATAGAGATTTCAATTGACGTTCTGGACTGGGGCATTTTCGATACTGCCGGCAACACGTTTGCCAACGTATCTTCAAAGCAGGCTTCCAACAAAGATCGTATCTCCATCATGGCAGATGCCAATCAAAGGGATGGAGAATCGGAATTGAAAGCCCTGCAGCAGTATCTCGATGAAACAGCCAGCGAAGACGTTTACCCGGCTTATTTTCATTCAACCCGATATGGCGGAAAGGTCAATGCAACACAGCGTAATGAATTCATAAACAAAACTGATAATTCATTTTTCCTTGCATGAAGCCACTTGATTTTATCCTTCAGGATGTCTTTGACATCATAAAGATCATTGCAATTCCGGTGATCGGGTTTTTCCTATATCAATTTTATATGGGTGTGACCTCCCTTAAAAAATCAGTCGATAAGCTCATCGTCCAGATGCAATGCCGTGAGACTTACTGCACGGAAAAACACAAAGAGATCAGAGAACACCTTTGCAGGCATGATACCGGGATCGATGAAATGAAGGCGACACTTGGCGATCATGGACAGAGGATTTCAAAGGTTGAAGGTCAATTATCAAAATAGCACGATATGAAAGAAAGAATTTTTAAGAATTGGAAAACCACAGTAGCGGGCATACTGATGCTGGCCGGTGGTTTGGCATTGGTCGCAGTGGGAAAGGCAACCCTTTCCGAATACGTTGTATTTGCCCCGGTTTGCTTTGCAATGATCTTTGTCAAAGACCCGTCATTTAAAAAGTAACATGGCAAAGGTCGAATTGTTTGCCCCGAAGATCCTTCGCTTCGAAGGCGGGTTTGTCAATGACCCCAAAGACAAAGGAGGAGCCACCAATATGGGCGTGACCCTTGCCACATGGCGAATGGTAGGCTATGATAAAGACAGTGACGGCGATATTGACGCTGAAGATATCAAACTACTTTCCAAGGCCGATGCAGTCACGGTATTGAAGCTGAACTACTGGAACCGGTGGAAAGCAGATCAGATAACCAATCAGAGCATTGCTGAAATCCTGGTTGACTGGGTCTGGGGCAGTGGGAAATGGGGCATTGTCATTCCGCAGCGGTTGTTGAAGGTTCCTGATGACGGGATCGTTGGAACAGCTACTCTGTTTGCCGTCAATAACGTCAATCAGCGAGGCCTGCATGCTACCATATTCCAGGCAAGGAAGGTCTTCATTGAAGAATTGGTAAGAAACCATCCGGACCAGCTCAAATTTTCTGGCGGTTGGATGAACCGATTGAACAATTTCAAATTCATAGCATGATAAAACCGTGTATTCTGATCCTGCTTCTGGCCGCTTTACTGCCCGGCTGTATTTCTGAAAAAAGATGTGCTGAAAGATATCCACCTGCAGAGCGATTGGATATTTTTGTTCAGCACGATACTGTTACTTGTGTGAAGGATTCCCTGATCCCATTATCTGCTGATAGCGGTTTGATCAAAGCACTTTTGGAATGCCAGGACGGAAAAGTGGTTGTAAAGGAGATTTTGGAAGTAAAGCCTGGAAAGCGTGTCGTTCCTTACTTTTCGGTTCAGAACAATGTCCTGACCACCGGTGCAAAGATCGACAGCAGCTCGATCTACTTTGCCTGGAAAGAAACGCACATTCGGGAATCCCGGATTGAGTCCAGAACAATCGAAAAGCCGGTGTATAAAGTCACCGGTTTTCAGGATTTCCTGATCTGGTCAGGAGGGATTTCATGGGCGTTTATTGTCATTATGGTCGCAATAAAACTGATCCACTTCTATCTTAAAAGGAAACTGCTGCCATGAACCAGGTTGAAATAGATGGTAAAACATATTTCATGCCTTCCGATTGGAATGAGCTTTCAAAAAAACAAGTTTTGTTTGTCAGCCGCTTGTTTCAGGAACAACTCACCATGGTTGATTTTAAGCTCATGGCGCTTTTTAAGTTCCTTTCGCTCAGTCCGAAAGTTATCAAACGAATTCATCATGAGGACATATATTTCCTTTGCGAAAGCCTCGATTTCCTATTCAAAGAGGTCTCCCTGACAAAAAACCTTCTCCCAGTCTTACGAACCGGCAGAAGAAAATACTATGGTACTACAGATGCCATGATGAACGGCACCTTCGGGGAATTCACCATGGCCAATTCCCTGCTCGATTCATTTTCAAAAACCAGGGAGCAGAAATACCTCGATGAAATGGTGGCAGTTTTTTACCGGCCAAAAAAATGGTTTTGGTTCATCCGGAAGGCCTGTTCCGACAATCAGGACCCCCGGAAAAAGTTTGTCCACCGATCGTTGAAACGCCGTTGCCAAAGAATTGCCAGTCTGGATTATAAAGTCAAGTACTCCATATTCCTTTTCTTTTCCGGTGTTTTGAATTCGTTGCCTAAGTTGTATCCATATGTTTATGAGCAACAAGGTGGCACCGGGAGTGAAGATAACGGCTGGGCTTCGCTGATCATCTCCCTTGCCGATGGCAAAACAGATGATAAAAGCCTTGAAACGGTAATGAATTCGAACCTTTACAACGTGTTCATTGGCTTAAACAAGAAAGCAAAAGAGTATCACGAATATATGCATAAGATCGATTCCTATGACCGACATTAACAGCTACGTTGAGTATTTCCGCACACTTGCCCGGGATCATAAGGAAATCAATGATTTCTACATGATGGATATCAACGAACCGCTTGCTGCCCTGCGGTCAAACATCAAATACCCTGCCCTGATCCTGACCAGTCTTTCTGGCAATTTTGAGGCATCAAACCTTGACAATATACTGGATTCGATCAATGGTGGGTTCCTGATCATCGGCCACCTCAATCAGATTGATGATTTTTCCGGTGAAATTCTTATTCTCGGAAGAATGAAGCAGATTGGGACAGAAATCATTGCCAGGATGCTGCACGACTATATGAAATGCGAACTGCTTGCCCTGAAAGCCATTCCCGGGTTCAGTGTTAATTCTGTGACTTATGAGATGATGGGGCCGGTGTTTGATAATGATTATGGGGTTATGTATTCATTCAAATTGGTGGATTGTCTTGGGTTGGAGTTTGATCATTCCAAATGGGAATAGGTTCCAGGTTATTTGAATCGCAAAGGAAAACTTTGTTAAAAATCAATATATTTCTTTCTGATTTTTAGACCATTATTGCAATATCTTGGTTTTATGTTTAAGTTTGTATCTGGTTTCACTTAAAAATACCAGTTACAAGCTCATTCATCGTTCTTAAACATATTCAAAATATTGCGTTGCTAATATTTCTCTCATAGAAAACCGCCAATTTTAAACAAGTAGAGAAATAGCCTTAGCGAGCGCACCCAATGGGTGTGTTCCTTTTGCTATTTCGGTTACTTGTGGGTGCTTGGCGGTACCTCTATGAGCTGACTATATGCGAAGGTTCACGCCCTTTTTTGTTCAATCGCAAAATCAATCAGGAATAACAGGACCACAATTCAAAACAAAAAATAATTATGATAAATACCGGTAATAAACTATTCAATCTGCATGGCTTAAGTCTGGGTTATCAACCATCCCTATGAAACATTTACCAAACTTGCTTATTGTCGATGACTCCGAGGAAAACCTTCTCCTGCTCGAAAAGGTTATCAAGAAGGTCAATGTTAACCTGATCAAGGCGCTTTGCGGACAGGAGGCTCTTGAGAAAACCCGGGACCTTGATCTTGTGCTTGCAATCATCGATGTTCGTATGCCCGGGATGAACGGCTACGAACTGGCTTTGAAAATGAATGAAGAAAGATCCGGAGCCAAGATGCCAATAATTTTTCTTACCGCCAGCCATTCTGATCAAAAGCAAATCGGCAAAGGGTATTCCGCCGGGGCAGTCGATTACATCTTTAAACCGGTTGATAGTCAAACTTTACTGAGTAAAATCGACGTGTTTCTTGATCTTTTCCACCAGAAACAAAGAGTTATCAGGGATGTGGTACTGCTGAAAAAAACTGCCGATGAACTCGCCCTGGCATTAATCAATGCAGAAATTGCTACCCAAAAATACAAAACCCTGTTAAGCTCATCACCCGATGGTATTTTTTTAATCGACCTGAAAGGAATCATTACCGAGGTTTCTGAAATCGGAGTTGAATTATTTGGCGCCGATTCAAGAGCCGACCTGGTGGGCAAAGATGTTTTCCGGTTTGTTCCCTCTGATGAAATAAACACAATCAAAGAGATCATTGAAAAAGCAACGAATGAAGGGCTTGTTCAAAATGTGAGGATAAAAATCAGGAAGAAAAACCAGACTGTCTTTGCAGGTGAAACCAGCGCCACGCTGATACAGGACCCTGATGGTAAGCCCATAGCCTACATGATCATACTCCGCGATATTTCGCACCGTAAGAAAATGGAGACAAAGCAGATCCATGCCGACCGCATGGCCAACCTGGGTGAAATGGCTTCTGGCATTGCACACGAAATTAACCAGCCATTGAATATCATCTCCATGGTCCTGGATAAAATTATATTCGAGTCGGACAAAACCGGCAAGATCGATGTTGATTTTTTTAAAATTAAATCAGACAAGATATTCGAAAATATAATCCGCATAAGGAACATCATCGATCACATCAGGGACTTTTCAAGAAGCCACGACGATTATATACTGACAGATTTCGACATCAATAAAAGCATTGAAAACGCTGCTTCGATGATCACTGAGCAGTTCAAACACCTTGACATCAACCTGATCCTTCAGCTCGAAAAGCAAATTTCACCTATTTGCGGCAATACCTATAAATTTGAACAGGTGATCATCAATCTGCTGACCAATGCAAAAGATGCGGTGATGGAAAAGAAAAGCAAACAGGAAGAATATTTTGACATGATCATAGGGATAACATCATACCAGGAGAATCAAACGCTGATCGTCGAAGTTACTGACAATGGCATTGGCATCAGCAACGACGACATCAACAATATCCTGCTGCCTTTTTATACCACCAAGGATGAAGGGAAGGGAACCGGCCTCGGCTTATCGATTTGTTATCAGATCATTAAGGAAATGGATGGAACAATTGGCATCACGAGCGAAAAAAACAATGGCACCATTGTTAAACTGATTTTAAATTTAAAGGAAAAAAAATAAAAATGATTGTACAAAATAAGATTAAAATCCTGATCCTTGATGATGAAAAGCAATTCACGGAAGAATTGAGCGGGTTTTTCGAGGGTTCTGAATATGAGTCGTTCGATGCCAACACGGCTGCGGAAGGAAGAAAAATATTAAAAAGCCATGAAATTGACCTTATGATCCTCGATATCCGGTTGCCCGGTGTAAATGGCCTCGATATTCTGAAAGAGGTGAGAATTCAATACCCGGATATGGAGGTTATCATCATTTCGGCCCATGGAGATATGGATACTGTGATAAAGGCCATGCGACTCGGGGCATTCGATTATTTACGCAAGCCGTTCAGATATATCGACATCCAGATTGCCATTGAGCGTACCCAAAAATACCTTCAGATCCAACGCAGGCTGAAGCAAATGGAAGAAAGGAACTCCCTGATCTCAAAAAACCTCGAAGAAAAAATCGACCGGCAGTTTATCGGAGTCAGTCCTCAGATACTGGAGGTTTTCGAACAGGCCATAACCGCTGCAAATTACCCCGAAGCGAATGTGCTCATCACCGGCGAAAGCGGCACCGGCAAGGAGAACATTGCCAGGATCATTCACTATTCCAGCGACAGGAAAGACCATATTTTTTGTGCCGTAAACAGCAGCGCCATTACCGAAACGCTGTTGGAGAGCGAGTTTTTCGGTCATAAAAAGGGCTCATTTACCGGCGCCATCTCCGATAAAATGGGATTCTTTGAAGTGTGCAATCAGGGAACCCTGTTTCTTGATGAGATTGCAGATATGCCATTAAGTTTGCAGGCGAAAATACTGCGTGCCACCGAAGAAAAGGTGGTTACCAGGGTGGGAGATACAAACCCGGTACGCACCGACTTCCGCATCATTTCGGCCACAAACCATGATATCAATAAAGGCGTGGAGAAGAAGAAATTCAGGCTCGACCTGCTTCACCGGCTCAATACCCTTCATATCCATATTCCCGCACTCCGCGAAAGACCCGAAGATATCAAACCCCTGCTGGTTCATTTTGTGGAAAAGTTTACAACCAGATTAAAAAAACCAACCCTATGCATCTCCCGCGAGGTTTTTGATGCACTCCGCAAATACGAGTTCCCGGGTAATGTGAGGGAACTTAGAAATATGGCCGAAAGGGCCATTATTCTGTGTAAGGGCAATACGCTCGGCATAAATGACTTCCCGGTAAAACCACATAAACATCCTTCATCGGAAGTGTCTGATGATTCGGTCGATCTGAAAACGAATGAGATCAAACTGATACGAAAGGCACTCGACAAATCCAAATACAATCAGCAAGCCGCAGCCGATGCCCTTGGAATTCATCGCGATGCCCTCAGCCGTAAGATGAAAATATACGATATTTCGATTAGCAAAAATGAAGAATAATACGAAAAAACACACCTGCCATTTTTTAAAATCATTATCGAAAAACAAATAATTGTTTTAATTTCTGAGATTTTGAAATTAGAACTGTACAGAGCGCCTGATTATGTCAGGAATTTATCAAATGACAGAAATACGAACACCTAAAGAAATTTTCAATTATGAAATCGACAATGCTTAAAACAGATTTTTATCATTTCATCATCTCTCCAATTCCCTCCACGCGTTTTCACGTAAGTACGCGATTTTATACGCGATTTTACTGTTGAAGAGATCCTGATCTCCCCCAGTCCTTCCTGGAAAAGTTCTCCTTACAAAAAAAACATCTTTTTTATCGGCTCGTATTCAGATGGTTAGATGAGTAAAGTCAATCGTTTTTGATTTGCATCCTATTTCCGGCACACCCTTTGCTTACTTTTATACCACAAGAGGTAAACCGTCCCTTATGTAAAGCACGGTTTTTACAAATTAAATATAGGAGATTAAAAAAATGGCAGTAGAAAAGACAATCGGGTCATCCAGCCTCGTAGAGGTTATCGACCGTATCCTTGACAAAGGTGTTGTTGTTGACGCATGGGTAAGAGTTTCATTGGTAGGTATCGAACTGCTTGCTATCGAAGCAAGAATCGTTGTTGCCTCTGTTGAAACATACCTGAAGTATGCAGAAGCAATCGGATTAACTGCAAAAGCCGCATAAGGCACATTGCAGTTCAGCAGTTATTCTTGCTAAAACATCCTTTCCGATCTGATATCTGAAAGCATGAGGTACCAAGAATTTCTCTTTTTTCAACCCATAAACCCATCAACCCATAAACCCATAAACCAATATGAACACCCGCCCTGCATTAAACATAGATGGTTTTTTCGACAACATCATATCCTCGTACGAAAACCGGATTCAAAAAATTCAAACCGCCTTCCAGTCATCAGAAAACATTACAGAATCCTCCCACTCCCTCTTCGATAATGCCCATCATTCCCTCAATGACCTAAAAAAGGAAAGAGACATTTTAAACAACAGGCTTTGCGAAACCCTGGCGAAAAATGGTTCTTTACGTAAAAAAGATTATAATACAATGATGTCGGGCATTCTTTGCGCACTCGATGAAAAGGAAAAAGAAGCCGAACGTCAGTTTCTGAATTTTATTGAAGCGCAGAAAACGACAGCACAATCGCTTAAAAACAGCCTGCTGGGCATAAAGGATATTACCTCGCAGGATAACTGCGAAAAAATTTCAATTATCAAAGAGCAAATTTCTCAGATTTCCAAACTGCAGGAAATGAGAAAGGAATCAGTCATTAAGACATTTTTGGATTTTCAACAAATGCACAACAAAATGATCGCCTGCCTTGAAAGCCTGCTTGAAAAGGGCGATCACATATTGATACAGGATATAAAAAATGTGAAATATCAAATACTGAAAGATATCAATTAATTCAGGTAACGTAACAGTAATTAAAAAGAGGAGACCATGAAATGGAAACAAATACCGGAAATAAAAATTTGATTACAGAAGTACTTTCTTCATTCAAAATATTTCTGCAAAAATTATTACATACCCTGAAAACTTGTTGTAAAAGTAAATCAGGTTCAGAAAAATTATAAGAAATCAACTAATTCAGGTAACCAAATATTCATTTAAAAACAGGAGATAACAAAATGGGACTATCATCAGAAATGAAGAATTTGAGTGAAGATATACTTGCTTCATTCAAACAACGGATCAAAGAAAATGAAGAACTTGTGATCGAAGTGCAAAAAACTCTTGACGGATTCCAGAAGGATCATCAGGATATGGCAGCAGCCTTACGAGCATCACTTGCCAAGGGCGAAAAAAACAGGTTGAAGGAAGCTGATATTTTTATGAAAAAAACAGTCAAGGATCATAAGGATATGGCAGCAGCCTTAAGATCAGACCTTGCCACGGACGAAAAAAAGAGGATGAAGGAATTTGTTGCACTTATGAAAAGCATAAACGAGAAGATTTCAGAGATTTTCACATACACTGATGATTTGCTCGCAAAGAGCGAGGTCGAAAGGCTAAGGGATTTTGTTGCCCTGATGAAAAGCATAAATGAGGAAATTTCGGAGATTTTCACTTACACCCATAATTTGCTCGAAACAAGCGAAGCAGAAAGGCTTAAGGAATTTGCTATTCTTATAAAAAGCATAAACGAGGAGGTTTTGAGGATTTTCGCTTACACGCATGATATGATCAAAAAAGGTGAAGTAGAAAGGCTTAAGGAATTCAATGTAGTGATGACAGGTATACGCAATGATGTAAAAAACCTTAAAAAAGCCGTTGCCGAATTGATGGGTGATTTTGCACAAGACAGAGAAGGGGCATCAGCCGCATGGAAAAAGATGTCGGATATCCTGGCACAATTAAGGAAAACTGCCGTTACGCCGCCTAAGCAGGTAGTTAAGAAAGAAGTGAAAAAGGAAGCTCCGGTTACAACAAAAGTTGAAGCCCCTGTTGAAGCAGTAATGGAAATTCCGGTTGCAATTCAGCCAAAAGTGGAGCCCAAATCAGTAGTTCCATTGACATTGGAAGGTAAGGTGCTCACTTTTATCAACAAACATCCCAATGGGGTGAAAATCTCGGAAATGGAAGATCCGCTGGGCGAAACACGGATGAAGCTTGGATTCACAGCTAAAACTTTATTGGACGAAGGGAAAGTGCAAAAAGTTGATAACATTTACTTCCCGCTAAAATAGCATTCAGAAGACTGAGCAGAGTTGGACACTGAGCGAAGCCGAAGTGTTCAACTCCGCTTATTAAATTCTTAATTCGACATAGACTATGACAAGAATAATCAAGTGTGCATTTTGTAGCGGTACCGGAAAGGACCCCTTCGAATTACTCTCAGCGATATCGGGCTGTCAGGTTTGCGAAGGAACAGGACAGGTTGATGTTGAGGAACCGGCAATATCTTGTGTTTTTTGTTCGGGCACAGGGAAAAATCCTCTGGGAGCCAGAGTGCCGTGCATAGTATGCAGGGGGAAAGGAAGTAATTTTTGCGAGAGTACGACAATTTGCCACTTATGCAAAGGAACAGGAAAATGGAGCGATGGCTTGTCTTGTACCCGTTGCAAGGGCGTTGGCTTCAATTGATAATTGATATTGATGCTTTCTATTGCATTTATGTCACAAGATTTCCTGTTGGCACAGAGATTGAAAAGCAAATAATACCCCAGGATAGCTATGTTTAAATCACACCAATAATAATTTATTCAAAGGGGGAAACATAATGAACAATGCAGGAAACAATATCAGGAAGAGTTTACTGAAAAGACAAGAAGCAATGGCAAGGCATATCGCCCGTAAAGAAGCATTTCTGATTGCAAAGGAACAGATAATAAAAGATATTGAGCAGGCAAGGACTATCTGGAAAAACACATTGGATCAATTGCCCAAATCGGAGTTTACATTTTAAATAGAACCATAAAAGAGGAAAATATGCAGAATAAAATATCGAACAATGAGACTAACGTCGTCCTTGAACCCCGGCAAATGTCCAATTTTGTTGAGTCAGATTATATTAAAGACATTACCAACCGCAGCCTTACCTATATAAAAGCAGGATTTCCTGTGCATTTCAGGGGCCCGTCGGGAACCGGGAAAACAGCGTTAGCCATGCATCTGGCAAATAAAATCGGAAGACCAGTCGTAGTCATTCATGGTGATGCCGAATATAAAACTTCCGATCTGGTTGGCAGTGAAGCGGGTTACCGGTTCAGAAAACTGGATGACAAGTTTATCCATTCTGTTCATAAACTTGAGGAGGACATGGAAAAGAAATGGGTTAACAACCGGTTGACCATCGCTGTAAAAAATGGGTTTACACTTATTTATGACGAATTTACCCGCTCGCGCGCCGAGGCAAATAACATCCTTTTACCCATCCTTCAGGAAAGAATGATGAGCACCTCGGCGGGAAAACAAGAGGATTATTATATGAAAGTTCATCCGGAATTCCGTGCCATCTTTACCTCAAATCCTGAGGAGTATGCCGGGGTTAACCGCACACAGGATGCCCTGCGCGACCGTATGGTAACCCTGGATCTCGATCATTTCGACTATGAAACCGAGTTGCAGATTACCAAAGCAAAATCGGAGCTTTCATTGGAAGATGCAGAAAAAATTGTGAAGATTGTAAGGGGTTTGCGTGAATCGGGGAAAACTGAATTTGACCCGACCATCCGTGGTTCAATCATGATTGCAAAAACACTGGCAACTTTAAATGCAACACCTTCTAAAACTAACGAAATGTTCAGATTGATCTGCCAGGACATTCTCACTTCCGAAACCAGCCGGGTTGGCTCAAAAACCAATCAGGAAAAGGTAAGGGTAATTGTTAATGAACTGATCGATCAAAATTGCTGATAACCTAAACCAATGGTTTAATCACTCAATACAAAAAAACATTATGCCAAACGTTCCTCCAATTAAAGGATTCCACAGTGTAAAAACGTCGGGCGCCATTTGCAAAAGCGCTCTTCCTGAAAAGCAGGATTCCGATTTCATCAAACAATACATGTTTGAAAAGGAAAGAACAAGACTGCGCAATGAACAGTCAAGAATGCTTATGCGGCTTGAGATCATTCAAAGTCGGCTGAAGGATATTCAGGAGTTTTTTGAAGAAAAAACCGGACAAGTCCTGAATCCTAAACAGAAAAAAGTCAAGAAAAAGAATAGCGATGAGGAGAAAACGGAATTTAAAACTATGTTGATAGACTATTAAAAACAATGAGCCATGGCAGAACCTATCCATTCAATTAACGCAACCGGCCTTGCCGATATCCTCGAAAGAGTGCTCGATAAAGGGATCGTAATTGCAGGCGATATTAAGATACAAATAGCTGATATTGATTTACTGACCATAAAGATCAGGCTACTACTATGTTCTGTTGACAAGGCCATGGAGATGGGCATCAACTGGTGGCAGGAAGATACCTACCTTTCAACCAAAGCCCGGGAAAAAGAGCTCATGCAAAATCAGGAAACGCTGGAAGCCCGTTTGGAAAAGCTGGAAGCGATGAATAAAATATAGACCCCCCCGGCCCCTCCCCTCCAAGGGGAGGGGCCGGGGGAGAGGTCATAGTTGAACTGTATAAACCTTACAAAAAATGGAAAACGATAAGAACAAAGAAAAAAAGGACGAAGCCGATTTTGACCTTTTCGGACTTGGCGGTCTGTTCAAAGGCATCGAAAAACTGGTTGACCTTGCCGGGAAACTTGAAGAAAGTGGTGGAATCAAAAAGGAAGGCGAAATCAATTTTGATCACATCAAAAAAGGCATGAAAGGCGTTTATGGCTTTACCATCAACACGGCCGGAGGAGGTACGCCCAAAGTGGAAACGTTCGGGAACATCAAAAAAACACCCGAAGGGCCTAAAGTGGATGAAGAGCGCGAGCCTATAACCGACATCTTTGATGAAAAGAATGAGGTGGTGGTCATAGCCGAAATGCCTGGGATAGAGGAAACTGACCTTGTAATCGATCTGAAGGAAGATATCCTTGAAATTTCTGCACAAAGCAAAAACAGGACATACCGCAAGGAACTACTGCTGCCCGTAAAAGTCATTAAATCAAATTTACGTCACAAATTTACCAATGGCATCCTTGAGATCAGGATAAAAAAATAAAGTAATGGCACTCACGGGCTTAGAAAACAGCGACCTTAAACTTATCATTTTCGGCGGAAAAGGCGGTGTTGGAAAAACCAGTTGTGCCATTGCCACAGCCCTGGCGTTGTCTGAAAATTTCAAAACACTGCTCATCTCTACCGATCCGGCCCACTCTGTGTCGGATTGCCTCGAACAACAAATTGGTTTTAAAGTTACTAAGGTTGCCGGTACAGTCAACCTGTCGGCCATTGAAGTGGTTGCCGACGAGGCTCTTGCTGTGTTTATAAACGAACATCAGGCAGAACTGAAAAAGCTACTCGACACCTCAACCAATCTTGACAATCAGGATATCGATGATATGCTCACCCTGTCGATTCCGGGAATTGATGAGGTGATGAGTTTTAAAACCATCATTGATTTTATCGAAGAAGGACAATATGATAAATATGTTGTGGATACAGCCCCAACCGGGCATGCCTTGCGACTGATTTCGTCACCCAAATTGCTGGATGAATGGATTAAGGTTGCTGCCCGTTTGAGATGGAAATACCGCTACATGATCACCAGTTTTTCGGGTTCCTATCAGCCCGATGCGGTGGATACATTTTTACTCGGACTGAAAAAAACGGTTAAAAGGATCGAAAACATTTTACGGGATAATACCAAATGTGAATTTATCCCGGTATGCATCCCTGAAGCGATGGCGATTATGGAAACAGGCAGGTTGCTTTCGGACCTTGGCAAATCTGAAGTAATTGCACGTCAAATCATTGTGAACAACGTGATGGCATCGGATGGATGCGATTTTTGTAAAAGCAGGAAATCAGGTCAATTACCTTACCTTAAGGAGATCAGCGAGACTTTCAGTGATTTAAACAAGGTTGAGCTACCCATGTTTTCTGAAGAAATCAAGGGACTGGAAGCATTGGATAAATTAAAGTCGTTTTTATTTAGTGGATCAACCCATCAACCCAGAAACTTATAAACCCATAAACTTATAAACCCATCAACCAAATGAAAGACGAAATAACCCTGCGTATAAAAGAAGCCCTGGTGAAGGATGTTGGACGAGCTCTTGCCAGGATCGATCCAAAAGACATGAAGTTGCTCGGACTCGAAAGTGGCGATGTGATCGTTATTGAAGGCAAACGGGCTACACCTGTTAAAATCATGCCATGCTATCCCGATGACAGGGATAAGCGCATTATCCAGATTGACGGGATAACCAGGGAAAATGCCCAGGCCGGGATCGATGAAAAGGTTAAGGTTATAAAAACTGCCTGCCGTCAGGCTGCAAAAATAAAACTCAAGCCCGAAACCAAATCCGGTTCACTAAAGGCCGATGACGCCAAATACATTGGTTCACTTATCAATGGCCTGCCGGTGACAAAAGGCGATAAGGTGAGAGCCAACCTGTTCGGATCGCGTTCGGTTGATTATACCGTAACCGGCACCAGTCCGGAAGGTGTGGTGCTGATACATCCGAATACGACCTTTCAGCTTGAACTGGTTAAGCAGGACGGGGAGCGCAAAAGCAAAGTTTCATACGAAGACATCGGCGGACTTGGTAACCAGGTTCAACGCATCCGTGAGATGATCGAACTGCCGCTGAAATATCCGGAGATTTTCGAACGCCTCGGGGTTCAACCACCCAAGGGAGTCTTCCTGTATGGTCCCCCGGGAACCGGGAAAACCCTCATTGTCAGGGCTGTAGCTCATGAAACTTCTGCCTATTTCATCAGCATATCCGGACCTGAGATCATGGGAAAATTTTACGGAGAGAGCGAAGGGCGTATAAGGAAAATATTCGAAGAGGCCCAGCAACATGCACCCGCCATCATTTTTATCGATGAAATTGATGCCATCGCTCCGAAGCGGGAAGACATGGGAGGCGAAAAGCAAGTTGAAAAGCGTGTTGTCGCACAGTTGCTGTCGCTGATGGACGGACTGGAATCGCGGGGGAAGGTCATTGTGATCGGAGCCACCAACATTCCCAATTCCATTGATCCGGCGCTGAGAAGGCCGGGGCGGTTCGACCGTGAAATCTCTATCTCCATTCCCGATAAAAAGGGCAGACTTGAAATTCTGCATATCCATACCAGGGGTATTCCCTTGTCGATGGATGTGGATATGGAAAAACTGGCAGAGATCACCCACGGGTTTGTGGGTGCCGATCTCGAAGCGCTGGCCCGCGAAGCTGCCATGACTGCGCTGCGAAAAATACTCCCGCAAATCGATTTCGAGATGGCGGAGATCCCATATGAATTGTTGATGTCTCTTGAAGTAACCATGGATAATTTCATGGATGCGATGAAGGAAGTTGAACCATCGGCCATCAGGGAAGTCTTCGTGGAGGTGCCCGATGTGAAATGGGATGATGTTGGCGGCCTTGACGATATAAAGGAGGCTTTAAAGGAAACAGTAGAATGGCCGTTGAAATATGCCGAACTATTTAAAAAAGCCGATACCAAACCACCCAAGGGAATTATCCTTCACGGGAAACCGGGAACCGGGAAGACCTACCTGGCAAAGGCTTTGGCAAGCGAAAGCGGCGTTAATTTTATCTCCGTAAAAGGACCGCAGATACTAAGCCGTTATATCGGCGAATCGGAAAAAGGGGTAAGGGAACTCTTTAAATTGGCAAAACAGACAGCCCCATCCATCTTGTTTCTTGATGAAATTGACAGTCTTACCCCCAGACGGCAAAACGACAGTTCAGGTTCCGGGGTGATTGAACGGGTGATCGGACAGTTTTTGACCGAAATGGATGGCATTGAAGATATGAAAGGCGTTATTGTGCTGGCTGCAACCAACCGCATCGATTTAATCGATCCTGCATTGTTAAGAAGCGGCCGGTTCGACCTGATATTCGAATTGCCACTCCCCGATGTAAAAACCAGAGAAAAAATATTCGCCATCCATACCCGGAATAAACCCCTGGGTAAAAAAGTAAACCTCAACAAGCTGGCTCTGAAAACAGAAACCCTGACGGGGTCAGATATCGAATTCATATGCCGCAAAGCCGCTATGCTCGCTATCCGCGAATTAATTGACAAAAACAGGGGAAAAACGAAAGAGGTTTCCGGGGAAATTTCCATTTTAGAAACCCATTTCGAAGAAGCAATTCAATTGGTGTTGACGCAGAATGCGATAAAAAAATAAACCCATAAACCTAAACTCATGCCAACAAAAGGAATATACATCTACGGGATCGTTCCGAATTTTTACGGAGCAACGCACTTTCAATCACTTGAGAATTCAGGGGTTTATGCCATTACGTATCAAAACATATCTGCCATTGTTTCAGACAGGGATAATGTGCGTCTCGATGATTTAGACAGGGAATCGTTGGGGCATATGCTGGTTCATCATCAGAAAACCATTGAAGAGCTTCAAGGCAAGGGATTCACCGTGATCATCCCCATGCGGCTCGGCACGATTGCAGGCTCAAAGAATGAGGTTATTAAAATACTTGAAAACGGACATGATTTGATTATTGATAACCTTAAAAAAATTGAATACCTCACAGAAATTGACCTGGTGGTAATGTGGGCAAATTTTGCTGAGGTATTGAAAAGCATCGCTGAACTTCCCGATGTAAAAGAGATGAAAAATGAGATGATGAAAAACAATGGAATCATCACGAAAGTTGATCAATATAAGATGGGGCTTATTGTACAGGAAAAAATAGATAAAAAAAACAAAGACATTGAAATCAATATTCTGGATGCATTATCTTTAATTGGCCTTGACATAAAGATGCATGAAGTGATGAATGATGAGATGGTGACCAATTCGGCGTTTCTCATTAACAGGAATAAGCAGGAAAAGTTCGAAAAGGCCATTGACACCCTTGATGACGAGTACAAAGGCGCCCTTAATTTCAAACTGGTTGGCCCGTTGCCCTGTTATAGTTTTTATACCCTTGAAGTTAAAGCGTTAAACCCTGAAGAGATTGAACAGGCCGGAAAAGATCTTGGCATAAATGAAAAGACTACCGAAAATGAGATAAAAAAGGCCTACCTGGAAAAAGCAAAGCTGTTTCATCCTGACAACAGTCAGGAAAGTGATGACACTGAAAATTTCAACACGATCCAAAACGCCTATCATACACTGCTGGATTATGCGGCGGCAGCAAGGCAAACAGAGAAAGAGGAGCCCATCTCCCTCACAAAGGAAAAGATGATTGAAAATTTGATTCTGGTAAAAATAAAGGAATAATAAAGTAGTATTATGCAGCGCGACGGAAAATACATTTATTGCATCATCGCCTCTGATTATGATGTCAACCTGGGGCCCATCGGTGTAGGCGGGCGAGGTGATCTTGTCTCAACAATCGGGTTCGACGGTTTATGCATGGTGGTGAGCGATCATCCGCTCAGCAGGTTCGTGGTGAATCCCGAAAACATGCTTGCTCACCAGAAGGTGATTGAAGAGGTGATGAAGGAATTCAGAAGCATCCTTCCCATCAGGTTTGGCACCATCGCGGCAACTCCGGATGAAATAAGGAACCTGCTCAACCGGCGGTACAGCGAGTTTATGGAACTATTGAAGCAGTTCGAAAACAAGGTGGAGCTCAATGTGAGGGGAACCTGGAAAAACATGGGAATGATCTACAAAGAGATCGACCATGAACATAAAGACTTACAGAAAATCAGGGCTGAAATTGAGAAACTCAAGGATCCTGAAATAAGAGACAAGAAAATCAACGAAGCCGGGAAACTTGTAGAAAAGGCCCTGATCGAAAAAAAGGAGCAGGAGACCGGAAATATCATCGAAGCATTCCGGAAATCAGTGTTCGAATTTAAACACAACAAAAAGAACAGCGATGCCATGTTTATGAATACGGCATTCCTGGTAAACAGCGGTCGCGAGGTGGAATTCGACAACATCATGGCCGATCTTGGCATTAAATACCAGGACCGGAGCGATTTTGTATATACCGCGCCCCTGCCGATCTTTAATTTTATCGATCTGAAAATATTTCCCGAAAAGTGGGAAATTTAAATCATAAATATCGCAGAGTTATATGAGCAACGAATCAGAAATTCCTAAAGAAGGAAAGTACATTTACGGGATCATCAGGCATTCCGGCCCATTGGATTATGGTCATATCGGCATGGGGCAACGCGCCGACCTGGTTTATGGCATCAATTTCAAGGGTATCACCGCCATCGTCAGTAATTCGCCCGTCACAATCTATGAAGCCCGCAGGGTAAACATGATCGCCCACGAAAAAGTACTGGAAGAGGTGATGAAGCAATTTACAGTTCTTCCCGTCCGGTTTTCAACCATCTCTGAACACAATGATGACTCAGGGATACTGAAGATACTTGAGCAGGATTATAAAAAATTTGATGACCTGCTTACAAAGATGGATGGCAAAAAGGAGTTGGGACTCAAGATACTTGCACACGAAGCGCCGATTTACGAAAATATCATTGAGAAGTATGATGAAATCAGAGCGCTTCGTGGAAAACTAATGAATCTCCCTGCCGACAAAACCCATTACCAGCGCATGAAAATCGGCGAAATGGTAGCCGAAGCGCTGAAAAAGGAAATAGAGGCATACAAAACCAACATCCTTGCAGTGTTAAATCCGTTGGCTGAAGATGTAAAGGTGAACGATAACTATGGCGAGATGATGATCCTCAACGCGGCCTTCCTCATCAAAAACAGTAAGGAACCTGATTTCGACAAGGCGGTAAACGACCTGGATGAAAAACTCGGAAGTTTAATGACCTTTAAATACGTGGGCACATTGCCACTTTACAATTTTGTGAACCTTGTTATTAACACCAAAGGAATTTAATATGTTCTTAATCGATGATATACTATTGGCCCCGTTAAAAGGGGTAATTTTTATCGCGGAGAAGATCAATGAGGTGATCGAGAAAGAGATGTCGGATGAAGGATCCATTAAAGAACGATTGATGGCGCTGCAACTGAAGTTTGAGATGGACGAAATAGACGAAGAAGAATACGACCGTAGAGAAGATGAACTGCTGAAAATATTAGGAAATATCCGGGAAGAAAAACAAAAATAAACCCATTAACCCATAAACCTATAAACTTATCAACCCATCAACTTAAATAAAGGAGGAAAAAATGAGCGCTTTTAAATGTCCGAAATGTGGAAAATTAACAGGTGGAAACGAAAAGTTTTGCATTGATTGTGGCCAGCCACTCAATGTTATTTGCCCTGAATGTGGAGAAACCTGGCGGTTTATGTTCGAATGTAAGTTTTGTCCCGGTTGCGGACATAACATGAAAAAAGGAACTAAACCCATAAACCCATAAACTTATCAACTTATAAACCCATCAACTTTTAAACCGGAGGAAATACAATGAGCAACATTATCGATGTCAAAAAAACAGTCGTTAAGTTCCTGAAAGAGAACATTAAATGTTATGACGTAACGGTCATAAAAATTGAAAAAGTGCTGGAAAGCTGGAATACCATTGCAGAGGTATATGAAGACGATTCATTTTTAAAATCGATGAATCTACCCCCGAAACAGGTACGGCTGTTCTATTCTGTGAAAATGGATGAAAAGCTTGAAATTACCTCTTTCGAACGATGCAGTTCTGCAGATGGCGCAGGGAGCGCTGATTAACGATACGCTTAACATGGAAAACGATCTGATATATGTTTACTACATTTCAGACAGTCCTCTGGGGATTGCCCGAAACGTAAAATCCAAGGACATGAAATCTGTGAAGTTCGATGATTTTTATGTGATGGTGAAATATGTCTCCGAAAGCGAATTCTCTGAAGATAACTTCAAACGGAATTTATCCGATATTCAATGGGTTGAAACCAACGCACGGGAGCATATCAGTGTGATCGGCATGATCATGGAATACACCACGGTTATCCCGTTTAAATTTGGCACAATCTTTAATACCAAAGCCGGTTTACAAAAATTTATTACAGATTATACTGTTTCGCTGACAGAAAATTTCAATAATATCCGTGGAAAAGAAGAATGGGCTGTGAAAGTGTATTGCGATCGTAAAGCGCTGTGCGACCAGATTGACAAGTTTAGTGAAAAAGCAGTCGATCTGGAAAAACAGATCATGGCAAGTTCTCCGGGGAAAGCATTCCTGCTGGGAAGAAAAAAAATTGACCTGATCGACAATGAAATGGACCGGCTTTGCAAAGATTTCGGACAGAAATATTTTGATGAATTTAAATCTCTGAGCGAATCGACCAGCCTGAGCAACCTGCTTCCGAAAGAATATACCGGGCGGGAGGATACCATGATCCTCAATGCTGCCTTTCTTGTTGTTAAAGATTAAGTGCCTGATTTTAAATGGACCTTCGATACGCTGAGAAAAAAGGATGAAAATTCCGGTTTCATTATTGAGGCAACCGGCCCCTGGCCTCCGTTTAGTTTCATCTCCATTAAAGAAAAACAGTGATGCACGACAATGTAATCGACCGCTCTAAAGATATTACCATCCTTGAGGTACTCGACAGGGTGTTGAACAAAGGCGTTATACTTACAGGTGATATTGTTATTTCAGTAGCGGATGTCGACCTGGTATATCTGGGTGTGAAATTAATGTTGAGTTCGGTTGAGACCATGGAGCAGTTAAAATCCGGGAAATCAATAGCAGGAAAGTAGCCAAACATAGCTAATAAGCGCACATAAACATGAGAAAGAACCATTTAACGATTATCCCTATCATTCTGATCTTGGTATTATCCGTGATCTCATGCAAGAAAGAAACTGCAGTCGACCCTAACCAGGCACTGATTGGCCAGATGAAACTTGCTGCCGATTCAGTCATTAAAAATACCACGGTTCCCGGCCTGGTGGCCTTGGTGGTCGATCACAAGCGGGGTATCGATTGGCTTTATGCCGCCGGAGTCAGCAACAAAGAGACCAGGGCTCCCATGGATGTCAATCATACCTTCAGGATCGCAAGCTGTACCAAAACATTCACCTTGACAGTACTTCTTCAGTTGGTAGATGAAGGGAAGATTTCCCTTAACAACAAACTTTCAAAATATTACCCTGAATACCCGGCATCTGACAGTATAACGGTACTTATGTTAAGCAACATGACCAGTGGTATAAGTGATTATTTTAACGACGATCGCTGGCAGAACTCGATGAAGACAACCCCTCTCAGAATATGGGTCCCCAAAGAATTCGCCGACATGTCTTTCTCTCACCCCCTGGATTTCAGACCCGGTACCGGATACCGATACTCAAACGTGAATACGATCATCATCGGGATGATCATAGAAAAGGTTACAGGCAATTCCCTGGAGTCGGAGATCAGCAACCGCATCATCAAGCCCCTGCAGCTGGCAAACAGCGGGTTTTTAACAAACGGGACCATATTACCCGGAACTCACGGAAGAGGCTATGACTTTGGCGAGCTTGATCTCACAGGAGATTTCACCGAATCATTCGATCTTTCCAACTGCTGGGCGGCAGGGTCGGTGTATACCACTCCGCGCGAACTGCAGATGTTTGCAGAACGGCTCGTTAAAGGCGGATTCCTGTCAGATTCTCTTCAATATCGCAGGCTTAACAATGATTTCCACGATATCAGTCCAATTCAGTCATACGGAATCGGAATTTCTAAACTTGCATCATTTTACGGGCACAACGGGATTATCTGGGGATATCTTACTTCCATGTATTACAGTCCCGACAAGGATTGCACAGTAATTATCTATTACAATCTCTGCCAGCCAGCCGCCCATGTGCCTGATAACCTCTTCGGAAAATTTTTATTGATCCTTTACGGCAGCTATAATGACGCCTGAGAGATTAATTGAGACAGCATGGAAAAGATGATCTATTCCATATTATTTGCAAAAAGCAATACGGAGAAGTTAAAAACTCTGTTGGCTGGAATGAAGGGCATTGCAGACACTGACTTGTATGAATTATCCTTCGATGAAATCACCGTCGTTGTAAGCGACGTGAGCAGGGCCTGCCTGATTGCCGACAAATCGACCGCCATTGAATATGCCACAGTGATCGAAACCCTGTCGCAACAATTTACATTGCTTCCCATGCGATTTGGGTCTTTGATGGAATCCAACGAAGCGATCATTCATATGCTGGAAAAAAACCATCCCGACATTGAGCAAAACCTTTTAAAAGTTGAAAATAAATATGAATTCGGGATCAAGGTCTTTTGTGATTCAGGAAAATTAATGGCAGAACTCAGGGTAAAATCAGAAGCCAAAACCAAAACATTTGCCACCCCTGCCCCTGAAATTAAAAACTCAGTGTACAGGGATTGGGTGAATAAAAAACTTAATGAGCACAGGCTGGAGGAAATGTTATTGGCCTGTGTTGATTCAGTCATTGCAGAGATTACAGGACAACTTGACCGGTTGAAGGCGATCAGTAAAATCAAAAAAATGGTAACGCCAACCACGATCATTGATGCCGTTTTCCTGCTTGATAAGGCGTTGAAAGATGAGTTGATTCATCCAGTGGGTGAATTACAAAACAAATATCCCGGGCTTAACTTTATCATGACCGGGCCATGGCCACCCTATAATTTTGTTGATTTCACGGTAAAATAATAAGGCCGCACCTATGAGTGAAAATAAAATACTTTTTAACACCGGATCATTTGACGGGATTTCGGAGGAGATCGGAAAACTGACAACCAATGCAGAAGAATCCAGGCTCAAACTCACCCCCGACAATGCAGATTCTGGCCTGGCTAAGCTGGTGCTAACCCTGGTTGAACTCATCCGGAAACTGGTCGAAAAGCAGGCCATGCGAAGAGTCGATGGCGGATCATTGACTGACGATGAGATCGAACGATTGGGAGAAACCCTGATGAAACTTGAGCTGAAAATGGAAGAGCTGAAGAAGCACTTTAACCTCACCGACCGCGATTTGAATATCAATCTCGGCCCGTTGGGCGATTTAATTTAACGAACAATTTTCCAGACCAATATGAATCACATGCACAATCAAAATGATAATTCAACAATCCGGTGCAACATCCATCAGGATAGTTTTGCAGCCATGAGTGCAATAAAACAGAGAATCAACCAGGGGGCATCTGTCGTTATCAAAGCAAAATATGCTGAAGAATTATCGGATAAGGTATCTGCCCTTATTGATTGCCAAAAGTACGATGAGCAAAAACAAGATTGCAAATATTGCCACATGATTGCTGATTTGCATATAAAAACGGCAGAATTGATAATCAAAGCCAAGCGTCTTTCACAATGAGGTCCCTGATATATGTTCCCATCATTCATTCAATTGCCGACATGGGCTCTCTGGGGAAAGAACTCAAACACGAAAGTGTTTCCGAACTCGGAGAGAATGTATGGCAAAAACACACCGATACCGTAAATGGCTATTGGGATGCAATTGAATCCTATTTTGAACTCATTGATATCTATATTAAGGGGATAAAAATCTATCAGGATGGAATGTTTGTTGATGGTGAGATGGCAATGAAAATCATTGACGAAGGCATCAGAGCAGGAAGTAAAAATTCTGAAATAGTCTCAAAACTTATCGGTCGGGGCGCAATACTTATCAAGACGGAAGATTTTAAAATGGTCAAAGATGAATATGACTGTCTTCAAGCTATCTTAAAATCAAAAACTAAAATCAAAAAACTCTTTTCACTGCTCAGGTATAAAATTTTAAAACCCATATTTTTAATCAGGAGGGATAAATTTATTGCCGGCAGGATAGCAGAAACGCTTGGCCCGAACGAAACCGGAATTCTTTTTATCGGGGCTTATCACAATATCATGAAAAAACTGCCTAAAGATATTACTGTGATTGAGTTGAAGGAGATTGCAAAAATCAGAAAATATCAAAAAGCAATTCAATCGGATGCAAAAACAAAAACTAATACACTGCAACTTGAACAACTCACTCAGTACCTGATTAAAAAATGATAAAGATCTTAGCCATCGATGATAACAGCAATAATCTTGTGGTTCTGTCTACGCTATTCTCCAGATCGTTTCCCGACGCACGGATTATTACTGCGCTCTCGGGCAGAGAGGGCATTGAGAAGGCCCTCATTGAAAGCCCCGATGTGATCCTGCTCGATCTTGTAATGCCGATCATGGATGGCATAGAAACCTGCCGGAGGCTGAAAGAGGACAATGATCTGAAGCTGATTCCGGTGATCATGATCACTGCAACCCAAACCGATAGCAAAACCCGCACAAAAGCGCTGCAAACGGGTGTTGAAGCATTTCTTTCAAAACCTGTTGATGAAGCAGAACTGACTGCCCAGGTTTCAACGATGATCAGGCTAAAACAATCAGAAAATCAGGTTCGACTGGAAAAAGAACGGCTCGAGGAACAGGTCAGACAACGGACACACGAACTGGAGAACGAATTGGAAGAACGCAAACAGTTAGAGGAGGCGCTTAAACAAGCCCTGGAAAAAGCAGAATCGGGAAACCGCCTGAAAACGGCTTTCATGAACAATATTTCGCACGAAGTTCGAACCCCCTTGAATGGCATCCTCGGTTTCAGCAATCTGATCACGCAACCTGATATTACTTTGGAGGAGAAGGTCCAATATTATTCACTTATTAAAACAAGCAGCAATCGCTTGCTCGATACCATTACCAGCTACATGGATATTTCAATGATCGCCTCCGGAAATATGGAGGTGAAACGAAAACCATTTGACCTGCATAAAATTCTTAATCAACTCTATGATCAATTTCAGCCCTTGTGCGCTGTTAAAAATCTCGGGTTACATTTGAATACCCCCGCGAAAACCAAAGGCATTACAATTCATACCGATGCTGAGTTATTCCAGAAAATATTAACCAATTTGCTTGACAATGCTGCTAAATTCACCCATCAGGGAAAGATTATTTTTGGATATGAGATAAAATCGACTGTTACGACAGGCTTGCCAACAGAAGAATCCGGCAATCCTGTTGCACTGGAGTTTTATGTAAAAGATACGGGCATCGGCATCAGCAGGGAATCTCTCTCCATGATCTTTGATAGTTTCAAGCAGGAAGAATTATGTTCCACAAGAGGTCATGAAGGCAGCGGGCTTGGATTGACCATCGCACGAGGGTTGGTACAATTGTTAGGTGGCAAAATACGTGTGGAGTCGGCAAAGGACAAAGGCTCGACATTTTTCTTTACCATCCCAACTGAAGGGATGAAGGAAGAAGTTGAAATGCCGGAAGCGATTCGCACAGAAGGCGCTGTTTTGGGCAGTCCGGTTGTCCTGGTTGCTGAAGATGATATGTCAAATGTTCAATTCATTGAGGCTGTTTTAAGGAAAACCGCTGTTACTTTGCTGGTAGCCAATAATGGACAGGAAGCCGTGGATTTATGCCGCGAACATCCTGAAATCTCCCTGGTATTGATGGATATAAAAATGCCGGTGATGGATGGATTGGAGGCTACCCGTGAAATCAAATCATTCAGAAAGAACCTGCCAATCATTGCATTAACCGCTTTTGCCCTGAGTGGGGATGAAAAAAAAGCCCAGGAAGCCGGATGTGACGATTATACTTCAAAACCTGTCAGCAGAGAGGAATTGTTGGAAAAATTGCAACAGTATGGGATTCCTTTATAAAACGCGTTGATTTTTATGGGATACGTGTATGATCTGCAATTATGTTGTAAGTTTGATTGTTACATACCCAGGTCTGATGAATATCCGTGCATTCCTGTTTTTTATACTGACGAGTCTTTCGGTTTTTGATTCAAACGCCCAAATACCGTACCGGCCTGGGATTAATCATTTGCAAGGACTTCGTTGAAAAACACGGAGGTAAGATATGGGTGGAGAGCGAGGAAGGAAAAGGAAGTACGTTTTATTTTACGTTACCGAATTTGCCGTGAACGGGAATGAAAAAAGAGCGTTATTCCGTGAAGAACAGGACTAAACAGTGCTAACTAAAAACGTCATGGATTATACATTGGAAGATTTAATTGACATTCCTTTGCTACAGAATTTACAGGACAAGTTGAATGTGGTTTATTCATTCCCTTCTGCAATTGTTGATAATGATGGCAAAGTTCTCACTGCGGTAGCCTGGCAGGATATATGCACAAAATTTCACAGAACAAATCCTCAGTGCGAAAAAGAGTGCATCAAAAGTGACCAGTACATTTTTGAACATCTCCATGAAGCAAATCCTGCCGTAAGCTATCAATGTCCGCACGGCTTGATCGACAATGCCACTCCGATTGTGATTAATGGAAAACTTTTGGGTAATTTTTTTATCGGTCAGTTTTTTCTTGAAAAACCAGATTTGGAATTCTTTAAAAAACAGGCGAAAATATACGGTTTTGATGAAAAAGCATATTTGGAGGCAGTAGAGAAAGTTCCAATCTGGACTAAAGAAAAACTTATTCAATACCTTGATTTCATTAAAGGATTTATCGAAATAATTGCAGCCATCGGCCTTAACCATTTGAAAGAGATTGAAGCAAATAAGGCTATAAAAGAAAGTGAAGATCGCAATCGGGCTATTATTCAAAGCACTTCTGATTGGATTTGGGAAATAGACGAACAAGGAAAATATTGCTATTGTTCCAACAGTGTTGAACGAAATTTAGGATTTACTGCTGATGAAATCATTGGCAAATCACCTTTTGATTTAATGCCTCCTGAAGAAAGTGAACGGGTCAAGGCAATTTTTCAAAACATTTTAGAAATAAAGGGTTCAATTGTCGATTTGGAGAATTGGGTTGTACATAAAGACGGACATAAAGTTTGCCTGTTAACGAATGGTTTCCCGATTTTTAATGAAGCAGGCAAAATATCAGGATACAGAGGAGCCGATAAGGATATCACCGAGCGCAAACAAGCCGAAGAAGCATTACTGGAAAGCGAGAAGAAGTATCGCCTATTAACTGAATTTACGGCAGATGTGATATGGGTGTTAAACTTATCTACCCAGAAATTTACTTATGGGTACCTCTAAAAACTAATTCGTGAAAAAAATAAATTCAAGCATAATATTTTACTCACATTATGCTGTAAACTGATACTTGCTTTTTGATATTTATTGATCATTTACATTGGCGTTCTTTGACAAATATGCAATAAAAACCTCATATTCAGGCATTTTATAACTTGATAGACATGCCTCTGGCTTCTATCAGGAAAACCGCTCTGAATAAGTTGTACACGATGTTCTGCAATCCGATTGATGATGCAATGCGGTCCAATCCAATGTACCTGAAAAATGATAATCCATTCAGATTTTGGCAAACAAATCCAAACACATGTTCGACACGTGCACGGATTTTTGATTTCTGGTGATTTTTCTTTCTCAGATATGCTGAAAGTGGTTTATTCCGGTAGCCTTTTTTATGTGTAAGATTTTTCATCCTGAACTTTCTGATAATCTTTGCACAGCGTTTACCTGTGTATGCACTGTCGCCGTGTAAAGGTTTTCCAGCATCGCTTTCATTGAGAAGATCCTCCAGTGCATCACTGTCATGCACACTGGCTGTAGTAACCTCATATTCGGTGATGATTTTACTGCCCTGATCGATTTTGATATGGTTTTTGTACCCGTAATGGTTCTTTCCGTTCTTTTTCAGCCAGGTGGCGTCTGTGTCTTTCTGGCTGAGTTTATTCGGGTTCTCTTTCCAGCCTTCGGGTATCTGGTCATTTTTAAGTTGACCATTCTCGTCCCGGGAGTTGCGCTGCTTTGGAACTTCAATGATACGGGCATCTACAATAGAACCGTCATTAAGGATCAATTGGGCTTTCTCAATCTTCTCACGGAGAAATTCAAATAACCGATCAAAAATGGAATGGTTCTTTAACTGTTCGCGAAAATGCCAGATTGTTTTGGCATCAGGAACAGCATCACAAAGGTCAATGCCAAGAAAACGTGAGAAACTAAAACGATCAAGTATTTGATATTCAGTTTTATCATCCGACAAATTATACATCTTTTGAAGCACAAGGACTTTGAACATCATGACCCGATCAAATGGAGGACGGCCACCCAGCGAAGGCTCGGTCTCACGAAAAGCCTGGTCAATGATGCTGCGGAAGTCTTCCCATTTTATGTAACGATTCAGTTTTTCCAAAGGATCTTTCAGTTTACTAATTTTTTCAAGCCGGAACTGATCATCAAAAAGACCACGAGATTTTTTATTGCGCATTTTGTTGTTTTTATTTCAAATTTACGCAATAATATAATACGCAATATATTGATATCTAAGTATTTATTAACAATTAGTTTTTAGAGGTACCCTTATATCAGTCCTTCCGTATTTCGATTAAGAGGTATAACCGCAGAAGAAGCCATGAATGAAACCTTGGCAGATTCATTGACACCTGAGTCAATAATTATTGTAAAAAATGCAATAGCAAAAAATATCAATGACTTTATTGCCCATCCTGAGATGCTGAATTATTACATCACTGAATTACAACAGCCATGTAAAAACGGACAGATTATTTGGGTTGAAGTTTCAACCCAAATCCGATACAGCCCGCAAGGTGATATTGAAGTTGTAGGTGTAAGTCGTAATATTGAAGAATGGAAAAAATCGGAAATAGCACTACATGAAAGTAACCGAATGTTGCGCGATACGCAAGCTGTGGCTCATATTGGCGCATATATAACAAATTTGAATGCAAGTGAATTTGATACAAATACATGGCAGGCATCGCCCGAAATGTATAAGATTTTCGGAATAGACAAAACTTATCCACATACGCTGGCTGGTTGGGTTGGTTTTATTCATCCCGATTCGCGCGAAGAACTTTTTGCATACCATTATCAGGTTGTTGTTGACCGAAAACGTTTCGACCTCGAATACAAAATAATCCGCATCAACGATGGCGTTGAACGATGGGTTCAAAGAACAGGAGAACTCGAATATGATGATCAAGGCGAACCCGTCAGAATGTTGGGTACAATTCAGGACATCACCGCTCGCAAGCAGTTCGAGCAAGATCTCATCACCGCCAAAGAACACGCCGAAGAAAGCGACCGCCTGAAATCAGCTTTTCTGGCCAATATGAGCCACGAGATACGTACCCCCATGAATGGCATTCTGGGTTTTGCAAGTTTGCTGAAAGAGACTAACCTTACAGGCGAGGAGCAACAAGAGTACATCCGCATTATTGAGAAAAGTGGCAAACGAATGCTCAACATAATCAACGATATTGTTGACATTTCGAAAATAGAATCGGGACAAATGGATATTTCCATTTCAGAATCGAATATTAACGAGCAAATCGAATTCATTTATAACTTTTTTAAACCTGAAGCTGAAAGAAAGATAATACAGCTTTCCTTTAAGAATACTTTGCCTTCAATTGAGTCCATCATTAAAACAGACCACGAAAAAATCTATGCCATTCTTACCAACCTTGTAAAAAATGCCATTAAATATACCAACGAAGGTTCAATAGAATTTGGGTATATCTTAAAAACGGTCAGTGAGCCTGTCGAACTGGAGTTTTTTGTAAAAGACACCGGTATCGGGATTTCCAAAGACAGGCAGGAAGCTGTTTTTGAACGGTTTATTCAGGCCGATATTTTCGATAAACAAGCTTTTGAAGGAGCCGGACTGGGCTTGTCGATTGCCAAAGCTTATGTGGAAATGCTGGGTGGGAAAATCTGGGTGAAAAGCGAAATTGAGGAAGGTTCAACATTTTATTTCACAATTCCTTACAATGTTAAAAAGCATTCAAAAAGAGCTATTCCCAATGTTGTTTCCCCAGCGGATGAAGTAAGTCAGATTAAAATCCTGAAAATACTAATTGCCGAAGATGAGGAAACATCGGATTTCCTTATCACCAGAATGTTTAAAAAAATCAGCAGGGAAGTATTACATGCAAAAACAGGAATCGAAGCAGTTGATGCCTGCCGCAATAACCCTGACATCGATTTGGTTCTGATGGATATCAGAATGCCTGTGATGGGGGGATATGAAGCCACACGTCAGATCCGCGGGTTTAATAAGGATTTAATCATCATTGCACAAACAGCCTATGGACTTTCAGGTGACCGGCAAAAGTCCATAGATGCAGGATGCAACGACTATCTTTCAAAGCCCATTAACCAGGATGAATTACTGGGGTTAATACAAAAGCACTTCAAAAAATAATATCACATCTGATCACATGGGATGGTTCACACAAGAAATAGCGATAGATTTAGGTACTGCCAATACCGTCATCATTTACAACGATAAAGTTGTTGTTGACGAGCCGTCTATTGTTGCTATCGAACGGAGTTCAGGAAAGATCATTGCCGTAGGGAAAAAGGCACAGATGATGCATGGGAGGACCCATGAAAACATAAAAACCATTCGCCCGCTGCGTGGTGGAGTAATCGCCGATTTTCAGGCCGCCGAACATATGATACGGGCAATGATCAAGATGATCGATCTTCGGAGATCCTGGTTTCCTCCGGCGCTGAAAATGGTTATCTGTATTCCTTCCGGAATTACAGAAGTGGAAGAAAGGGCGGTCAAGGAATCTGCCGAACAAGCCGGTGCAAAGGAAGTTCGCCTTATCCATGAGCCCATGGCGGCCGCCATAGGGATCGGAATCGATGTGCTTGAACCAATTGGCAACATGGTTATCGATATTGGGGGTGGCACAAGTGAAATTGCGGTAATTGCCCTTGGTGGTATCGTGAACTGCAAATCTATTCGCATAGCGGGTGATGAATTCAATGCCGATATCGAAGAATATATGCGCAAACAGCACAATATCCATTTAGGGGAGCGTACTTCGGAGCGGATTAAAATTGAAGTTGGCGCAGCGCTCGCCGACATCGACAACCCTCCTCCCGATTATGCCGTTCATGGCCGTGATATGCTTTCGGGCCTTCCCAAAGAGGTTTTTGTAAACCATGCTGAAATTGCACACTGCCTCGACAAGTCTGTTGCAAAAATCGAAGCAGCAGTCCTCAATGCATTGGAAATGACGCCACCTGAACTGGCTTCCGATATTTTCGAAACGGGTATCTATCTTACGGGCGGCGGCGCCTTGCTCCGGGGCCTCGACAAACGACTCCACCTGAAAACCAAGCTGAAAGTACATGTTGACGAAGATCCTTTGCGATCCGTGGCCCGCGGAACAGGTATCGCGTTGAAAAATTTCGACAAGTTTACGTTCCTCATCAAGTAAACAGTACCAAAGGGACAGAGCTTTATAACACCTGGTTGAAAAAATGAAAACTATTTCCAAATATATCCTTACAAGTGTTTTAGGTTGGAAAATAAAAGGTGAATTTCCTGATGTCAAAAAGAGCATCATTATCTTTGCCCCTCATACCAGTTATTATGATGCATTATTTGGTAAAATGGTTTTGAATGTGTTTGGTATAAAACATGCATTTTTATCAAAAAAAGAACTTTTCTCTTTCCCGTTGAATATTTTAATGAAATGGTATGGTTCCATTCCCGTTCGAAGCGAAAAAAGGGAACAATGCGGTGGTAACAATGCGATTTATCAGGTAGTCAAAATGCTTGAAGAAACTCAGTCGTTGCATATTATTCTTTCACCTGAAGGAACAAGGGCTAAGGTAACACAATGGAATAAGGGATTTTATTACATGGCATGGAAAGCAAAAGTTCCAATTGTCGTTGGTTATATTGATTACCAAAAGAAAGAAATTGGAATAAAAGGGGTAATAGATAATTTTGCTGATATAAATACGGTAATGCATCAAATAAATACAATGTATAAAGATGTCACAGGGAAAAATCCATACAAATTTTCACTCGATTTGAAATCATAAAATTTGAAAATAAGGCAAAATTTCGGTGACATAAAATGACCCCCTATTATGACGTTATAATCAATGATTTGAATGAACATGAACAACATTCGGCATTTCAGGAAAAAGGACTCATATGATTGCGGGCTGGATATGTTAAACCACCAGCAGGCGGTTCCCAAGTCAAAACTATCATCTGGCTCAACAGCCGATAAACACCCTGTCATGCTTGATGATGGCAAAACGGTGGTTTATATAAAAGATAAAAGTAGAGAAAGAGAAATCAGGCTGCGGTATGGATTACGAAAGGGATAATCATAGTCAGCATAAATTTAAATATCCAACGAACCCAATAGCAAGATTAAAGCCAGGCAATGCCTGGCTTTTTAGTGTCCTTTATTTGGCCGGGCATTGTGCTTTCCTTTGCTCAATGCAAAACCCCCAACCCAAACTTTCCGAACGTGAAATAGCCCAGGCCTGGGCTAAGATCACCATTATCAAATGGAAAAAGAAACTCGCCATTAATAAGGTGGGCAATTCCGGCGCACTTCTCCAAAGCTTTCAATACAATGTTCTGGCATCTGCACAAGGAAATGTGCTGAAAATCACCCTGCTTTTTGAGTATTACGGTCGCTTTGTCGATATGGGAGTCGGCAGAGGCGTCAAGATCGGTGATGTGAAAGAATCCATCACTTCCCGCCGACTTTCCGGGAAGATGCTTGGCAACCGAAGACGACCAAAGAAATGGTATTCCAAGACCTTTCACGCCGAAGTCATGAAACTGAGCGAAATCTTTGCCAAAGAGTTTGGCCATAGAGGAGTAATGGCAATCACCGAGAATGTATCCGATAAATCAATAGGTAATGGCTAAAAACGAAACTTCCACGGCTACCGTCATTTTTAACGGTGAAAAAGCCAATGCAACGCTCAAACAACTGGAGGCCGAAGCCAGGAAGCTCAACGCGGAACTTCGCCAACTGAATGTAAACTCAAAGGAATTCGGTGATAAAGAGAAGGAATTTCAGAGAGTAAACAGCAGGTTAAGGGAAATCCGAGGAGAAATAAATCAGACTTCTGGAGTTTTCTCAAAATTGGCAGACCAGGCAAATAAATATCAGCAATTGCTACAGATGATCACCGTGGGATTGATTGGATTCGGCGCTGCTTTGGTTGGCATCATTAAAGGCAATGCAAAACTGGAGGATTCCCTTGCCGACATCCGCAAGACAACCAAACTGACGGTTGATCAGGTAAAGGAATTAAACTCCGAATTTGGCAAGATGGACACCCGCACTTCCCGCAGCGACCTTCGAGAAATGGCCGTGGTTGCCGGTCAGTTAGGCATTGCCCAAAAAGATATCCTTCCGTTTGTAGATTCTATTGACAAACTTAATGTCGCTCTTGGAGCAGAAATAAAAGGAGGGGCCAACGAGGTCGCTACCCAGATGGGAACCTTAAGGAATGTCCTGACAGACATGAAAACTTCTGCTGTTTCCGACGATATGCTCCGTTTGGGCAATGCAATCAATATCCTTGGAGCAGACGGATTCGCCACAGCCCCGGTACTGGTCGATCTTTCAAACCGGATCGGCGGGGTAGGAATGTCACTCGGTTTATCTTCGGCTGAAGTGATGGGCATTTCTGCCACACTCCAGGAGCTTGCCGTTTCCACCGAAAGAGGCGGAACTGCAATGACCCGCATTCTTATGAAAATGACTTACAACACCGCCGACTTCGCTAAGGTGGCCGGAATTCCGTTGAAAGACTTTACCACGCTGGTAAATACCGATCTCTATGGAGCATTCGTGAAAGTTGTCGAAGGATCAAAGAGAGGCGGAGAAGGAGCGACAGTATTAGGCAAACTTATCCGGGAACTGGAAATTTCCGGGGCAGGAGCATCTGAGGTCTTTGCCAAGTTAGGCAACAATACCGCCATGCTCCAGCAGAAAGTGGACCTGGCCGGAAAATCTCTGCAGGGCACTGATGAAATTCTTAGGCAATTCAACGACAAGAACACAACTTTGGGAGCCACTCTGGATAAACTCGGGAAAGAGTTTTATCGGTTGATAACCATGCCGAGCGTCACAGAGTTCCTCAAATCAATGGTCGGCGCTGTGGTTAACCTGGTGGCATGGCTCAAGGCGCTACCCGAATGGATCGACAAATACCGTATCGGACTTATTGCACTCACCGGCGCCATCGGGGTTTACATTGCAGCTCAGACAAGATCGATTCAGGTTGCTATTTTGAACAACCTGACCTTTAAGGAAGGCATCCTTCTGAAAATGAAGGATGCCGTAGTTCTTGAATGCCTGATCGTCAAAGAGCAGTTACTTTCCATCTGGAAAGCAAATGGTACAGTTGCAACCAAATTGGCAACAACAGCACAGTGGCTCTGGAATGCTGCCATGGCAGCCAACCCGATAGGTCTGGTCATTGCCGCTATTACAGCCTTGGTTGCCGGGATCAAGACCTATGAAACGTACAATAGCCAGGCAATTGCCCTGGAGAAATTAAAAGCTTCAACAACTGTTTTGTTAGCCGAAGCCAATAAGAAGCTCGAAGATGCCTATGAAAAAGTAGCAGGCACCGTCAGAAACCTGAACCTGCTTTCAGTTCAGGAGAAAAAGGATCTGCAGGAAAAGATCGACCTGACTATCAAGCAGGCCGAAGCAGAACTGCTTTTGATGCAGACAAAACAGAAATCTATTGGCGAAGCAGCAGCAAAACCAACTATACTGCAAAAGGTATGGAACACGGTTAAAGGTGGCATTGCTCCCGGCGGGCCCGCCATGGCTGCCGCTGACAATGCTATTGATGCTCAGGATAACCGAATTGAAGCAACAAAACCCTATGATGAAGGGATCAAAAAGCTCCAGGATAAAATTTCACAGTTCAAGGACGCAAAACAATCCCTGAGCAATGTCCTTAATGCAGAAAGCATCGGTGATAAAATCGTAGGAGAATCGCTCGACAACCTGGAAGCGAAGCTTTCAAAATACCAGATTGCCTTGAAAGCCTCCGTGGTCGGATCAGAGGATTTTATCCGGGTTCAAGGCAAAATCAAGGACCTGAACAAAAAGATTCAGTCGTTTGACAAATCAGACCCATCATCCGGAACCCCTGCCGAAGCTGAATCAAAGGCTAAGAAACAGGCGGATTATCTTCTCGACATTAAAAAACAACTGGCTCAGGCCAGGGCGGCTGTCACCGAAGGAGAAATGGAAAGGGAACTAGCCATCGAGGAAGAGAAATTGAGAGAACGTCTTGATAAAATAAAGGGCAATTCTGCCGATGAGATCGAACTCAAAAGGGTTCTTTCGGATCAGCTCACCGAAAAGCAGGACGAGATACGAGACAAATACGCTGAAAAGGAAATCCATGCCCAGTATAAAATAGACAAGGAAAAAGCGGATGCAAAAATGGAATCCATAGACAAGGATTCTGATGAATATTTGCAGGCAGTCCTTGATTCGCTTCAATTGGAAATGGAATATACGCTGTCGGTTACCAAGGCAACCGAGCAGCAGAAACAGGCCATCAAGGATACGTTTGCTCAAAAGGGCGCAACTGTAGTCTCAAAGCATGTCGATAATGATGACAAGAACCTTTTCGATTACCAGGAGCAGCTAAAAAGTCTGCGCCTGAAGTCCGATATCGACCTGGCAGAAAAACAAGTCAAAATCCGCCTTGAGGTCGATGCAAAGTATCGGAAGATCCTTGAAGATAACATCAAAGATGAAGCCAGAACAGCCGAGATCAAAAAACAAATGGCAGAAGAAGTTGCTGCCAAACAAATTCAGCTTTCAAAGGAGACTGCTTTACAAGTCGCCGACAATGCAATTTCCCTGGCAAAAGGGGCTGTAGATGCACTTGGCTCTATCTTCTCCATGCAGAACGATTCGGAAAACCAGCAGTTAAAGCAGGATGAAGATGCAAACAACAAGAAAAAAGCAAACCTTCAGAAGCAACTTGATGCCAAACTCATTTCAAAGTCACAATATGATTCCATGGTTGGAAAAATGGACACCGACCTTGATAAGAAAAAGAAAAAAATAGAACATGACCAGGCTGTCCGCGCCAAGGAAATGGCCCTGTTTAGTGCGATTATCAGTGTCGCTCAAGCCGTGGCATCTGCGCTGTCCGGAGGCCCGGTAATCGGCATTGTCATGAGCGTGATCACTGCTGCATTGGGGGCAGTCCAGATCGGTTACATCCTGAGCCAAAAGGTACCGGAAGCAGCCAAAGGCCGCTATTCGGTGATCGGGCAGGATGACAATAAACTCTATAAAGATGTTCCGCTGGTCAGTTCTCCCCAAACCGGATTGTATTCCACTCCAACATTGATAAGCGAAACAGGCCAGGAGATTGTCATTGATCCCAAAACCACAAAGAACCTGATCGTGAACTACCCCCATGTTATTGATGCGATCAATTTTGCAAGGGTTCCGCAGCGGGCAGTTGGCAGGTATGTTGATACGCCGGTTGCGCCCCCGACAGTAATCCCCAGTGTCGTTGATCCTGAGTTTATGGCCAGCATCAACAAACTGAATTCATTGATTGAGGGCGGTATCCCTGCTTTCATTTCATTCGAACACCTAAGAGAAACGACAAACCGGGTCAATCAAATAGAGGCCGAAGTTTCAAAATAACAGCAAAACCCTATGTTATCCATACTGATTGCCGACCAGAGCCTTGATTTGTCCGATGATTTTTCGGTTTCACTGAACCTCAAATCCCCGATCTTCAACGATGTTGGCGATTATTCCTTTCCTTTCAAAGTTCCTTCTACGGCAAGGAATATGTCAATCCTTGGATGGAAAAACCGTTTGGCATCGAAGCGGAGTATTTATGAAACATGCGAGGGCAGTATCCGCTGGAACGGGATGGTCCTATACACCGGTCAGATAAAGATCAAAACCGCAAATGACAAATCATTTGAAGGCACCCTGTACATCAACAAAGGAAACTTCAATTATGAAATCAAAGACCTACTTTTAAATCGGGTGGATTTGGGCATGAAAAGTTTCCCCAGTGATCAGGATGCCGTCAACTACTTCAACTGGTCGTTGACCCATTTTTATCCGGAAGTTGATTTTTCAGTGCCGGAGATCGGCAACCCTGACTTTTTTGATCCGCAGGCAACCAACCCGGAACTGATGGCTTACAACCACATATTTCCGGACGGTTGGCTTCATAAAACCACTACCGACGGACAAAGCAGAACCATCCTGGTTCCTTTTCTTTACCTGAAATATGTCCTGAATAAACTGGCAGAAAACTTCGGATACCGGCTGCAGGATGAATTCTTTATTTCCAGCATAGAGCTTTCCCGCCTGGTAATTTACCATTCGGTGAACCTGAGCGAAGTTATTTTCGGGCTGCAGCAGCTATTTTATTGCCGCCTGGTGCCTAGCGTGAAGGTAAGTGAATTCATCTCGGGACTGGAAAAGTGGTTCAATTGTAGCTTTCATGTGGATTCCAGGCAAAGGGTAGTGCGTATAATCAGCAACAAAGAAGTGTTGCTTCGCTCTGAAGTTGTAGAGTTTTCTAAGAATGTTCTTTCCACTACCCAAGAGATTCCGGCGCAGATCACCGGCTTTAGGTTCCTGTTGGGACCCGATGGCGGGGATAAGGTTTACCAAGAGCAGTTGGATTCGGAAAAAGGAATCACTGACTATATCAAAGGCGCTGTCCAAAGCTTTTCTGATATCCCGCCTTATCCCTTCACCTGGCTCGGTGATATTTATTATATCGCAGATACGAATACCTGGTGGCAGTTAGGAGTGAACCCCATTTCATTCCTCATTGAGTGGATCCAACTGCCAAACGGACCATCACTGACCGACAAATTTTTCTACAAATGGGGGGATGATAAAAACAAATACGAAACGATTTTCTCTTCCCTTTCGGATAAGTACATTGTGGTCAATTGCGGTAACCTGGGAGCAGATAATCAGAAAATCACCCCCCGTTTGTTTTGGGTAGGAATGGCCGGTGGATGGGGTACTCCTGTCCGTCTTAAAGGGCTTGCCAATAACAGCAACTTTTCACTGCGGTATCCGGGTCCCAATGGATTATTTAACCTTTATTGGAAAGACTGGGTAAATTGGATCATGGATGATCGCAAAAGTGTTAAGATTGAAAAGCAAATGGATTTCATCGAGTTGAAGAACATCGATTTTACCAAGCGTTACCGAATTAGTGGCATCAATTACCTTATCAGTGAAATTACAGTCACCCTGAACAAATCATCGATCAAATCCACTCAGCTCAAGTGCTTCACTACTCCCTGATGCTGTCCTTTATTTCTGAGAGATCTCATGGTACTATTGCACCATGATCGATATCACGGAGTCGCCCAACTTCATTTCATTTGCCGGGAATCCCGTCATTTACGAAGTCTGCTCGGATAATTACCTTATCTCGCTTGGCTCCCGGGCATCCTTTGAAATGGTGGTGTCAGCAGTTGATATCAACGCCGGGAGAAAGTTTACCCTTCAGTTTGATGGGAAAACCCTGGAATTTCAATCAGCGGATTTTGTCTGCTTCGATGGCCTCTCGTTTGAGAAAGCGTATGTAGGACAATCGTTCAATGATTTTGCCGAAAATATTTACGGTGTATTCCTGGAGAATTATGACATTCAGAAATATTTCAATGTAACCCTGGATACTCCGGGATCCAGCAACCGGAAGATCCACCTGCTGGCGAAGAAGTCCGGAGCTGATGGCTCGATTGTTTTCTCAAATATCAACGTTACAGGAGTATTGCAGGGGGCTAATGCTCCCGGAACCGATGATCAGTACCAGAATTTCTTTGGTATCCTGTGCCTGGTGCGTGATTCTGCGAATAATCCGATAGGGGAGGACATCAAACCCGCCGATTTCATCGGTTGTGCAAGGTTTGATATATCGGATTATATCAAGTCAAAGTTTGCAGGGTGGGAAATGCAACGTTTTGAATTCCCCGAACTTCCCGGGAATGTCAAATCTCATGGCTGGGATTACCTTCTCAAATACAGGGTGTCATTTGCCGAAAGCATTGCCGGCAACGTCAAAGGCCTCCAATCGAACGGTTGGAAATATGCTCTGGCCGGTGGCCTTAACCATGAACTACTGACTTCATTGAACGAGAAGTACCTGGAATATTTTTCCATTCCAGAGAATAAAGGCAAATTTCTTTCCTGGCTTCCCTTGGCAAAATATTCCCGCTCCGGAGTGATGGAAAAACTATTCTTTCTGTTCCATGACAATCCTTCAGCACTTCATTACCAACTTGTTGTGACCATCAATTTTACCGATGGAACTCACAAGGTAGTCAACGCAACCCAGCAGGTGGCATTTACTGCCTTTTCGGTAATGGAATTCAAGGTTGGGTTTGATCACCTTGACCTGGTTAATGCCCAGTACGGCAAGGTAGTCCAATCATGGGAAGTGGTTATAATAGACAGTGGCGGTACCTATCTTTCCGAACGGCGTATTTTCTATAACGACATACGGGTATTTGAAAATGAAAAGGTCTTTTTTTACCGCAATTCTTTTTCAGCCTATGATACCTTCAGGTTCTTAGGAAAGTCCGAATTCACCCTGGAATATGAACGCTCGTTCGCATCCATTGTACGGGAAGAAAAATACTCCTTCTTCAATGCTCCATCCAAACAGTTCAGCGCCAAAGAGACGGAAATCTGCAAAGCCAATTCCGGGTGGATATCCCTTGAAGAAAAGAATTGCCTCAGGGAGCTTCTCTTATCCCTGGAGGCATATGAACAGATCGGTAAAGAACTGTTCCAGATTGTAGTCAAATCGGCAAAAATAACTCCATTCCTCAAAGACGGAGAATACCTGTACAACCTCGAAATCGAATACGAACGCTCGTATCAGAATTCTTTCTTTTCGATTCATGTTCCTGACAGTTCAGCCAATGCGATAATATTACCGCAGTCGCTTTCCTGGGATAACATGGAGGTCAGTTTTGACGATATGGGAATAACATTTGACCTGATAGAATTTTAAATATGGCAATGCAAGAAATAAACTTAGGGCTTGTTCCGGGTGACAAAAAAGGCGACAAACTCCGCGTCGGCGGCAAGAAGATCAATGACAATTTTACGGAATTGTATAACAGCATGTCCAGCAGCCAGTCTTCGCCTGTCATTGCAGGAATTCATGTGATTACTGAGGATGAAAGCAACCGCCTGACAGAGATCAACGTAATTATCCCTGCACCGGGAGCAGGGAAGTTCATAGACTTGATTTCGCTGATCGCCCGCATCACGCCAATGCCCCCGCCCATCGGGGGATTGCAGGTAGGTACTTCCCAAACCTTGAATGTCACCACGGATGGCGATACTGAAACACGTGATTGGGGTTATTTTCCGGCACAATTCTTAATGTCCTCAGCCATGACCCTACAAAGAATGACCCCCGTTTTCTCCACTCAGCTCTTTGAAAATACCCCGGTTTATGTTAGCCTTTCAGACGGGGTAAACCCGATGTCCGGCAGTTCGAAAATTGAACTGTTCTTCTTGTACCGGATCATCGATCCCGCCTCATCAGGGGGAACCGGTGGCGGCAATTCCACCCTTCAGGTTGTGCAGTCTTTTACCAATCAATCAGAGATCACTGTTCTGCATGACCTGCAAAAATACCCTTCCGTGCTTGTGATAGATACAGCCGGACGTGACCTGCTATGCGAAATAACTCATGAAACAATAGATCGGATGGTCATTCGTCTCAATCCAGCTTCAAGTGGAAAGATAATTTTTAGTTAACCTTTTTATAAACCTTTAAACATCAAAATTATGGCAAAAAAAGTGTTGGTCGCACTCGACCTTAACAAAAACGAATTACAGAACGCTGTAATTCAGAACCTGGCATCGGCTCCGTCAAGCCCGGTAAAAGGCCAGAAGTATTTCGACACAACGGACAATTACGAAAAGTACTGGAACGGAACAGCCTGGGTGAAATCGGTTGATCCTACCGCAATTGATCACAATTCATTGGTAAACAGGGGCAGTAATACCCATGCCTCCATTGATGCTCACATTGCATCAACGGCAAATCCTCATTCCACAACCAAGGCACAAGTCGGTCTTTCAAGCGTGGATGATGTCAAACAAATGCCGCTTGCATACCTTGATACGGATGCAGCGTTGGCTGCAAATTCCGATGCCAAAGTGGCCAGTCAGAAAGCTACTAAGGCTTATGTTGATAACCAGGTTGCTGCCATTCAGGGGCAAATCACTGCCGGTATGGTTTACAAGGGCACTTTTGACGGAAGCCAGACCATTGTCGCACAGGGGATCCCCAACATTCAAAAAGGATGGTTCTGGAAGGTGACAGTGGCTGGTACCGTTTCGGGGGTGAATACGCCTTCAGGCACCGGGGTAAGTGTAGGTGACATGGTCATTGCCAACATCACCAAAAGTTCTGCTATCACTGCTGCCGACTTCGACGGCGTTGACAACACGGAATCTTCTGACCTGGTCCGTTTAGCTGGTGCCCAGACGCTCACCTCCAAGACCATTGATGCTGATTCCAACACGATCAGCAACCTTGAAACCGACAATTTCAAAGCCGGGGTCATTGACACCGATGGAACCCTGACAGCCAACAGTGATGTAAAGCTGGCAACCCAGAAAGCAACCAAAACGTATGTTGATGGCAAGATCACCACCCGTGCCAAAAAATATGTGGGGACAATTACTGCCTTGGCTACCCAGACCATTACCGCAGCTACTCACGGAGGTGGTGCCGATGTTATCGTTGCTGTTTACGAAACAATTGCAACGATCCGTTACGAGGTCGAAGTGGATGTTGTTGTAAATGCTGCCGGGGATGTTACCTGGACTTCCGCAACTGCAATCACCGGGCAGATCGTAATTGTCGGTTAACCGGTAGACTTAAAAACTTGTTATGCCGTCATTTAAAACAAACCTGGATTTACAACAAAATCAACTTCTCAATGCTGTGCTGCATAATCTACGGGATTTACCTCCAAATCCCGTAGCAGGCCAGCTATATTATAATGAGGGTAAACAAACTGCATACCTCTATAATGGGAGTTGGTGGATGCCTTGGGGAGAATATTCTGCAGGCCCGACCCCGCAGGTCAGGCAATACATGCTGAATATTCTCAACCCGTCAACCAAATTATCGATGGTTTTCGTTCGATTATTTGAGAACCAGGATGTGGTAAGAATCGACTCTCACTTCAGTACTGACAGCATTGTGGATTTTAATATTGAGTGTAGACAATCAGTAAATGACCCGGGCTTTTCATTGACTGACAGGCCTATTCAGGCAGTTTACACGGGAACCGAAACAACAGCTTTTGCAAATTCATATCTCCCTGCTGACTACTGGCTTTATCTGGGCATTGTTCAAAAGGATGGAGCAGTATTGGTTCCTAAAAAAGAGGAACCAGCTGTTATCCCGGGTGCAACCGAACCACCTGCTCCGGTTGATGCTGAAATACTCGGTTTGTTGACAATAACGATCTCCTGTATAACCAGGTGATCGTTATTTGAGCCAGTTATTCCGGTGGGTTAACTGAAAAATGGGTGATCCTTCAGCTTCTGAGCTGTCTCTAACTTTGTTACCCTGATATATCTCAAAAATGATTCAGTTGTGCGGTGGCCTGTAATTTGCATAATGTCCCGCATTGGAATGCCTGCCAGGTAAGCATTTGTTGCAAAAGACCTTCTTACCGTATGCGTTCTGATCTTCAACCATTTTTTCAGATCCCCTTTGCTGATTTTATCATCATGTGCTTTTTGGCCAATCCAACGTAACGCATCATTTGTTTGATGATTATCTGGGATCTGGATTGTTCCATAACGCTTAAGAATTTCTGTCACTAAGGGTTTAACAGGTATGATAACCGGTTCGTTCGTTTTTTGCGTTCTAACATACAAATTTCCTTCATGAATCTGTTCAAGAGAAACTTTCGGCCAGTCTGAATGCCTAAGTCCAGTATAGCAGTTGAGTATGAAAATATCACGGATTTTTCTTTTTCCTGGATGATCAATTGACATTCCATATAAGGCCTTTATTTCATCTTCTGTAAGATAGATCGTATCCACTTGTTCAGTGATAACTTTGAAGTCCCGCTTGTGGTGATCCTGGTTTGTGGTCAGTTTATCCTCATTGGCCTCATTCATTAAGCGTTTTACTTTTCTGATATGACAGCCAATTGAATTTGGCTTTAATCCGGATTCCTTTAAATAGTCCGTGAACCTGAGATAAAAATCTTTCCCGATTGTGTTAAAATCAACTCTGAATCCTTTTTTTGTCTGAAAATTTTCCAAATGCGTCTTTAATGCATTAAATTGTGCTAAATGACCAGGGCTAACTTTACTTTTATATCTTTCCTTGAAGATTGAAATAAAAGAAATGAGGGAAATCTTTGTGGCTTCAATGGCTTTCTTCCTGCCTGTAAAAACTTTGAATGCCTCAACCATTTCTGCCGACTTCTCTTTAACTTCCTCCTTTGAAAGTTTAATTCCTTTGGAGAAAAGTTCATCGTATTTATCAAGAAAAAAGTTGACAGTTTCACGAAGACGTTTATTGACCTCGCTATAGTCCTTTGCCGGTTTTGCTTTCTGCCCTTCCTGATCCCAATCGCTTTTTGGAACATGCAATCCGGTCGAAAGTCGTAAACGCTCATGATTAAAAGTAAAGGAAAGAAGTAAAAGAGATTCTCCATTCTTTTCCTTGTCGGGATAGAAGATTATTGAAGCCATATCTTAGTGGGAATAATTTGTCAGTGCAAAGATACGAACTGTCAATAAATTGTACAACTTTGTCAGTAAAAGTTATAAACAAGATGCAATAGTTTGTAACAGTAATTAATAATTATTCACTGTTTACGGGCGTTTCAGCGGTATGTCCCTGATAATCAAAAGTGCTTACTTATTCTGTATTGGCATCGGTATATTTTACTGAAAATAATGCATTGGAAGTCACCGTTGTTGATAACAGGATCCATTCAGAACCAGCGTTGACTGTTTTTAAAATACTTCCTCCGGCGCAAACCGCGTATGC
>Ga0265593_1000090_pt1 | contig 64816 bp, 79 predicted proteins | sample saktaG_8_FD_190136 | JGI IMG/M metagenome (GOLD analysis project Ga0265593, IMG submission 190136) | Saline water microbial communities from Sakinaw Lake, British Columbia, Canada - sak_2011_5_24_36m | ecosystem: Environmental > Aquatic > Non-marine Saline and Alkaline > Saline ... | reverse complement strand
AGTCTCGCATCATAATCTAAGATGAGTAAATTTTCAAGATTTTGGATACTGATTTGTTTTAAAACCTGTTCTATCGATGGACGATGAATCTCGATGCCAATAAAAAGAATATCAGGATTATTTTTAGCTTGGTGAAGAATATGTCTTCCTGAACCAAATCCTACTTCTATATGCACTTCTTTGTCGGTTGGAAAATTTGTAGCAAAGTATTCTATATCTTTGAGTGCTGTGCTGCTCTCAAGATGCATATTTTGTTTGCCATCTACTACATTGGAAGAGAGAACTTCCATTTGAGAAATTTTTGCATAAGATAAAAGCGCTTGATGTACCAAATACGTAGACGAGGGACGTGAAAGTTTGTCGGCTTTAAGAAGGCTTCTTCCCTCTTCTTCAATAGAAAGGAGGAAAAATTCTGTTCCTTCTATATTTACGCTTACAAGCTGTTCTTCTGAATGTTTGATATTTTTAGCTAAAAAATCAAATGTAATCTTCCCTTCATGTGAGGGGAAGTCTATCTTCTTAAAACTGTTTACATGTAAGTGAGGCATATTAGAGAGAACCTGTGTCTAGATCTGGTGCAGCTTCTATAGTACTTTTTACCGGCTCAGGAGCAGGTGTTGGAGCCGTTACAGCTGGCTTATTCACTTGAGTATTTTGCAAATCATTTTGCAACACTCTTTTTTGTTCCCCTTGAAGAGGAAGTGCGTCTGATGAGATAGTTGCTTCGATACTTGGTTCTGAAGAAATATTATACTCATCTACACCCATAACTTGGTATTTGTAAACGGTTCCAGCATAGATGTTAGGATCAGTGAATCGTGTATCTGTAATCCCTCTTATCTCATCTACGTTAGAGTTAAACCAGCCTTGTCTTGCTGTTTTGATAAGGGTATAACTTTTAATTCTTCGGTCACTACTAATCCATCTGAGTTCAGCTTTATTATTTACAATTTTTGCTTCCATCATGTCAGGTGTTTTTGGTTTAATAAGTGTGATTCCCTGAAGGGCAGGTGTAGTTGTGTCACTTTCCAATCCATCTTTATCAACAGCAGTCACACGGTAAAAATACTGTTTCCCGTCATCTTGGACATCATCAGTAAAATTGTTCGTCACAAGCTTCCCATGATATTCTAAAACACCAGTTGCGCTTTCACCTCTGTAAAGTTTGTAATAAGAAAAATCACTTACATTTGAGGGTTGCCAAGTGAGCTTGATCTTTTTAGGAAGATTGTTTGTGACGATGAGTCCTTGAATATCCGGCGGAAGTTGCTTTGTTACGGCTTGGACAACTTGGCTAGGTGTTGACTCGATATTGTCAAATGTAACAGATCTGATTCTGTATTTGTAGATTTGGCCATCAGCCAATTTTGTATCAATATACTCTGCATGTAATCTGCCATCAATATGTGCAACATCTTTGAAATCATCATCTTTAAGGGATTTTCGCTCCAGAATATAACCGCTTACTCTTGAATTTGTATGTGGTCTCCAAAGTATTTTCACACTTCTTGGCATATTTTGAATGCTGTCTATCCATGCAACAGAGGGAAGTACAGGCAGTGTACTGACTGTGAGAGTTTCTGATTTTTGGCTTTGCGCTTTATCTGAAAATGTTGTGAAAAAATATTGATATTTTGTATTTGGAACGACACTATTATCTTCATAATGTGTTGCAAAACGGTTATCAACTGTTGCATATCTGCTGATCTGTGTATCATCTTTTTGCGGATCATTTCTATAGACATATATTCCCGCTACTCTCGGATCTTTAACATCTTTCCACTCAAATGCAATAGACTTCATATCTTCCATGTGCCCGTTGAGGGAGATTACAGGTAAAGTTGTGTCTATAGCATCTTCAGGTGGTGTTGGTGTTGAACCGTTACATCCGCTCAGAAGAAGCGCTAAAACCGAGCTTAATGTTATCAGGTTTAATAGTTTCATTAAAATTCTCCATATCAAAGTTTTTTTCTATAAATTGTAACATATCTTTATCTAATGGAGCAATGAAAGACTCCGTATTTTTCGTAGTTGGATGGATAAAGTACAGTAAATAAGCATGTAGCAAAATATGTTCCGATTTCTCTTTTTTCTCTTTCGTACCATACAAATGATCACCGATAATATGACGATTGAGTTTTTCTAAGTGAACACGTATCTGATGTGTTCGGCCTGTAAAAAGCTTACATGTAAGTAATTCACAGCTTTCATCAAGACTCAAAAGCGTCTTTTTAAACTCTGTTTTTGCAGATTTTCCGTGTGAAAGTATTGCCATTTTAAGGCGGTTGTGAGAACTTCTGGCAATAGAACCTTCGACAACTGTAATATCATCTTTGAGTGGTGGCGTTGAGATAGCAAGATAATATCTTCCCATTGTTTTATCTTGAAGCTGTAAAGAGAGAGCTTCATGAGCTTCGTTTGTTTTAGCGATAACCATCGCTCCGCTAGTACCTTTGTCAAGTCTGTGGACAATGCCGTGACGCTCTTCACCGCTTATGGTTGATAGTCTGATACCTCTATGTTTTAGCCAATCTACAAGTGTTGGTTCTTTCACGCTTGGGGCAGGGTGAACAGTGAGTCCTGAGGGTTTATTGATAACGAGCAGGTCGTTGTCTTCATAAAGAATTTCGACATCAAAGTCTATTTTTTGAGGGCGTGTTTCTTTCGCCTCTGGAAAAATAACAGTTACTTGTTGATCAGCTTTGAGCTTGACGCCTGGACGTGCCAAGATCTTTCCATCAACGCTGACGGCATTTTGTTTAATAAGCTGGACTATTTGAGAACGGGTTTGACCGATCTGCTCTGTCAAAAAACTGTCTAATCTTTGTTCGTTTTGGATTGTATAGGTTTGAGTGTTCATTAGTTAATTACGACCTTTGTTATGTTACAATCTCATAGTTTTTTTAGGAGTTGTGTAGTTTGTGGAGATTTGATAGGCGAATTTTAGCACAATTTGATTTCATTACCATTATCTTTATTATGCCGCTTATATTTACTTCACACTGGCTTATAGGTGAAGTTGTTCCGGCATTGGCACAAAAACATACAGCTTATGTTTTTTTCTCCTTTCTTGCTTTTATAGGAGTATTTTTTCTTCCTATAAGACGCATGAACTGGCTTATTCCTCTTATTTATTGGATCAATATTATTTTGCTTCTCGGAGTTGAATTTATTGGTCATTCCCGTCTTGGTGCAAAACGCTGGATCGATATTCCTCTTATAAATGCAACAATCCAACCCTCAGAATTTGTTAAACCCGCACTCATCTTGATGCTTGCATATCTTATCAGTAGATCTCCGCCCCCGCCAGATGGCTATAGAATCAAAGATTTTTTAAAGATATCGATGTATATTATGCTTCCGTTTGTCTTGATTGTGAAAGAACCCGATCTCGGTACGGCTCTTGTGCTAGTACTGATCGGTTATGGCGTTTTATTTCTTGTGGGAGTGTATTGGAAAATCTGGGCAAGTATGCTGGTGGCTATGCTTGTAGTATTTCCTTTAGCATACACGCAAGTACTGCATGATTATCAGAAGCAAAGACTTTTGGACTTTGTAAGTGAAAAACCATCTTATCACGTTCAGCAGTCCATTATCGCAATAGGCTCTGGCGGTTGGACTGGAAAACATAAAGATGATGCCACACAGACACAGATGAAATTCTTGCCTATTGCAACGAGTGATTTTATTTTTGCTTATGTGGTTGAAAGAACAGGCTTTTTAGGAGCTCTGTTTTTGATCACTATTTATGTAATTTTAATCTTGCATCTTGTTACTTTAAGTATCTATCATAATGATTATTATATAAAAGTTGTTGCATCGGCCATTGGTTTGATGGTATTTGTCTATATGAGTGTAAATATTGCTATGACAATGGGATTAGCCCCTGTTGTTGGGGTTCCACTGCCCATGTTTAGTTATGGTGGAAGTAGTTTTTTAAACTTTATTATTCTCTTTGCTGTTATGGAAAATTTGATAGCTTTTAGGTTCAAAGACTCCTATGATGGGCGTGGTACAAAGAGTTTTGTGTAAATTCACACGCTTTCAATTTTATTTAATAAATATCAAGTATAATTTCAGCCTCAAACGTGTCTGACATGTTTGCATGGAGGGTTTTTAGCTCAGCTGGTTAGAGCTCCCGGCTCATAACCGGGCGGTCCAGGGTTCGAGTCCCTGAGAACCCACCACCTCCAATTACTTAAAATACAATCTTTTCAATTTCTAAATTTCCAAAACTTAAATTATTTCAAAATTTTTCCCGTTATTTTTGCTTTCTTGGTATAAATCTAGCATACATCAGTAAGCGTTGCATGTTATGTATATCACAGTAGCGAGAAAATGAAAAAGAAGAGTACACCCTGTTGAAACAGGGTGTAAGGGTTAAGTACGTTGAAAAGGTTTAGGCTAATCTTTTAGCGATCATCCCTATGCCCTCTGTCATCATGTTTTTGGTTGCCATGATCATTACCTCGGTGATCGTTTTTACGATCATCTCGGCGGTCGTCTCTATTGTCATATCCACGATTATCATGATGTCTTTCTTGGTAACGAGGAACATATTCATTTCGGTACCAGTCGTCATGTACAAATAAAACTCGCTCGTGGCAGGCATTATATTTGTGACAGTATTTATTCCAATGCTTGGACTGATATGGCGGAACACGTAGATAGATTGGCGCTCTGTTTCTTGAAACTCCACGATCAATAACCATTGGTTGAGCATAGATTACTCTCGGTTGTGGATAGTCACCGATGTTCAGTTGTCCATAGAAACCCGGCTGGCCGATGCTAAGGGAAACCCCAACATCAGCGGCCGATGCTGTGGTAGAAAAAGATGCAAGGGCAATTGCCACTGTTATAAGAAAACGTTTCATTATGACTCCTTTTATAATGATGATGCAGTGTAGCACATAAAATGATTATAAACATTTCTCTCTTAAATTTATATAATGCCAATTGATTTTAGAATTGGCAAGTGATAAGTGTAATAAATGCTAAAATCTCTTTCATCTCAGGAATAAAATGAATAGATATTTGTATATCAATGAGGCAGAGAACTTTTTATTATTGATGGATTAGAGTAAGTACTTCTTTACACAAGCGAGTGATCGAAGCAAAATCTTTTTTCTCTATCGCAGACTTTGGTACGATCCAGCTTCCTCCTGCACATAAGACATTTGGCAGAGCTAAAAACTCTTTGACATTGCCAAGATTGATTCCACCAGTTGGACAAAATTGCATACTAGCAAATGGACCGCTAAAGGCTTTAAGTGTTTCGATGCCGCCAACGGCTGTTGCAGGAAAAAGTTTACAGTGAAAAAATCCTCCATTTAGTGCCATCATCACATCACTTGCAGTTGCGACGCCGGGAATAAACGGGATATTAAGAGTTTTGGATATATCCATCAGTTCGGTGTTGATACCAGGACTAAAAACAAACTGAGCGCCATGTTCTACCGCTTTTTTAAATCCTTCAAAATTGATAACAGTTCCAACTCCCACAGCCATTTGGGGGAGCTCTTTTGAGATGATTTCTATCGCTTTAAGTCCTGCTTGGGTGCGTAAAGTGATCTCCATAAGAGCGATTCCACCCTCAAGAAGTGCGAGAGCAAGAGGAAGTGCATCTTCTACGTTATCGATGGCGATTACTGGTACGATCGGGGATATTTTCATTACATCATAAGCATTCATGCTCTCTCTCCTCCAGTAATATCGAAGACACAAGCACCTTCTTCGGCGCTGCTAATGGAGTTTCGGATGCTGACAAAAAGTTCTCGTCCAAAACCATGACGATTTGCAGAGAGATCAGGCTTACATGTAAGACGCTTTGCCAACAGTTCTTTATCGACTAAAAGTTCAACACTGCCGTTGTTTACATCAAAACGAATTCTGTCGCCGTTTTCTATGATGCTAAGCACGCCGCCATCAAGCGCTTCGGGAGTCATATGAATGGCTGATGGGACTTTGCCTGATGCACCCGACATTCGTCCGTCTGTGACTATGGCGACTTTGTAACCTTTTTCTTGCAATACGCCAAGTGGCGGCATAAGACCATGAAGCTCTGGCATACCATTGGCTTTTGGACCTTGAAAACGTACAACGGCGATAAAATCTCTGTTTAACTCACCTTTTTTAAAGGCCACTTGAAGTGCTTCTTGACTTTCAAAGACAAGTGCCTCAGTTTCGATGGTAAGATGTTCATTTTTTAGCGCTGAGGTTTTGATAACACTTCGTCCGATATTGCCGTTAAGAAGTTTTAGACCGCCCTCAGAACTATATGGTGCATCAACGCTTGAAACCACACTTGTATCTTTGGAAATTTTTGCACCTTCATTGAAATGAAGTTTTCCATCAACCAATGATGGCTCTACGACATAGCGATCAAGCCCTTTGCCTATTATTGTCTGGACATCGTTATGAATTAGTCCTGCATTTAAGAGTTGATTTATCACAACACTCATCCCGCCGGCCTCTCGAAATGCATTCACATCGGCTTGTCCATTTGGATACATACGACAAAGCAGGGGAATCACTTTTGAGATCTGATCAAAATCATCCCATGTAAGAATAATACCAGCGGCTCTAGCCATGGCTATGAGGTGGATAGTGTGATTTGTCGATCCGCCCGTTGCCATAAGTCCGATGATGGCATTGACAAAGCTTTTCTCATCGATCACTTCACCGATAGGAAGATAGTTACCTGAAACCTCAGTCATCGTCAAAATCTGCTTTGCGGCCTCTGCTGTGAGTGCTTCGCGAAGCGGAGTGTTGGTGTTAACAAAAGAGCTGTTTGGCAGTTGTAATCCCATCATTTCAAGTAGCATTTGATTTGAGTTTGCTGTGCCGTAAAAGGTACATGTCCCGCTACTGTGGTACGACGCTGATTCAGCTTTTAAAAGATCTGCTTCGCTGACATTGCCTTTGGCAAACTCTTGACGGATTTTGGCTTTTTCTGAGTTGCTGATGCCTGAGGGCATTGGGCCTGCTGGAACAAAGACTCCCGGAAGATGTCCAAAGGAAAGCGCACCTATCACAAGACCTGGAACGATCTTATCGCAGACTCCAAGATAAAGTGCCCCATCATATACATTGTGTGAAAGAGCGATAGCCGTCCCCATAGCGATATTATCTCGGCTAAAGAGGCTGAGTTCCATGCCCGGTTGGGACTGGGTAACACCATCACACATCGCAGGCACACCTCCTGCTACTTGAGCCATTGCTCCTGCGTCATGCAGAGTTCGTTTGATAAGAGCAGGGTAGAGTTTGTAGGGTTCATGCGCTGAGAGCATATCGTTGTAGGCAGTGACGATGGCGATGTTTGGCGTGATGAGAGCTGAGAGTGAAGATTTATCTTCAGCGTCCATCGGTGCCATCGCATGTGCGAGATTGCTACATCCGAGTTTTTTACGATTGACTCCGTGAGTTTTGGCATCACGGATACGCTGTAAATAGATGCTACGGCTTTTAAAAGAGCGTTCTTGTATCTGCGTGGTTACACGTTGGATAATCTCATTCATGCGTAATATACCTCAATCTCTTTGGTGTGTTGTTTTAAAATGGAACGAATCGGCATAGCAAAAATGTCATCACCCTCCATCGCCTCATTATAAACTTCTAGTTTTGAATTTCCCTGAAAATGCAGATAGATTCGATTACTTGAGAGAATAGCTTTTGGTGTAAGACTCATTCGTGTATGTGGAGCAGTTGTTGGCTCTATAGCTATACAAATCTCATTAGTTGTATATGCTTCACTTAGTCTTGGATTATTTGGAAAGAGGGAAGCTGTGTGCGCATCATTTCCCATTCCTAGAACAATCACATCAAAAGGAAAGAGTAAAGATTGAATCTTTTGAGAACACTCTACCTCTGCGTTAAGAGCGTCGCTGCTCTCTATAACCATTCCTACAAAAGTGGCTTTTGAAGCATAGTTTTGCAGGAGCGTTTCACGTATTAGTTTCTCATTACTCTCATTATGTTCGGGAGATACCCATCGCTCATCACAAAGGCCAATACGAACATGTTCCCAATCAATCTCTATAGAACTGAGTGCAGAAAAAAGTTTTAATGGTGTTATCCCGCCTGAGACGAGTAGGGTTGCCCTCCCTTTTTGTTTGATAGCACAAGTGAGGTCTTCGGCGATGACCAGAGCTAGTTTTAAAGCAAGCTCACTGTCCTTTCTAAACTCATGAAAATGAATGTTACTCATGCCAGCTTCTACCATCTCGTGCAACGAGTTCAACTGCGGCGGTAGGTCCATCAGTTCCTGCACTGTAACTTTTCATTGAAACGATATTTTCTTTCCAGCCATCAAGGATAATATCGGCCCATTTCCATGCTGCTTCAACTTCATCAAGACGCATAAAAAGAGTTGGATTACTGCGAATCACATCGAGCATCAGTCTCTCATACGCTTCAGGTTTCCTTGGTTCGTTCATGGGAGCATTGAGTTCTAGATCAACTTGTTGCAGACGCATCTGTTCACTCAAACCGGGGATTTTATTCATGAGTTTAAGTTGGATACTCTCTTTTGGCTGTAGAGAGATAACCAGTTTGTTGTCTGAGATACAACGACCCTTATTGGCGAAAATAGAGTAGGGCACTGACTTAAACTGGATAATGATCTCTGAATTTCGGTTACGTAATCTTTTGCCGCTACGAAGATAAAACGGAACACCATTCCAACGCCAGTTATCGATGTCAACACGAATAGCCGCGTAAGTCTCAGTCGTGCTCTCCTCCATCCCATCACCCTCACGATATCCCGGAACTGCTACGCCGTTGCTAGAACCTTTTGCATATTGGGCACGCACTGTTTTTTGCTCAATATCTGAGACACTCATGTGGCGTAGTGATCTCAGGACTTTCACTTTTTCATCACGAACACTGTCCGCGTCAAGTGAACATGGCGGCTCCATAGCTACAAGACACAGCAGTTGCATCAAGTGGTTTTGGATCATATCGCGCATCGCGCCGTAATCATCATAATAGCCCCAACGTCCCTCAACTCCTACACTTTCAGAAACGGTGATCTGAACGTGGTCGATATTGCTCGCATCCCATAAAGGCATAAAAAATCGATTGGAAAAGCGTAGTGCCATAATATTTTGAACAGTGTCTTTTCCAAGGTAATGATCGATGCGATAGACTTGAGATTCTTTAAAATATTTTAGAACTTCGACATTTATAACTCGTGATGATGCAAGATCCCGTCCTATAGGTTTTTCAAGGACGACACGAGAACTTTTTGTGATCAGCTTCGTAGTATTTAAAGCCTTACAAACAGCTCCAAAAAAGCTAGGTGAAGTGGAAAGATAGTTAATTCTCTCACGATCAGGAAACTCATCAAGAACTTTTTTAAGAGTGCCGTAGCTTGTTTCATCTCCAAGATCGAGTTGGATGACGATAAGATGTGCTTTGAAGTTTTCAAATTTTACCTCATCAAATACATCCTCGGCTAAAAATTCCTGAAGTTTTATTTTGACAAGCTCACTATGCTCATCAAGGCTCATAGAAGAGCGTGTAGTGGAGATGATTCGGCTTTGATGATTGAGATAACCATCATTAAAAAGGTGATAAAGTGCGGGCATAAGTTTACGAAAAGCCAGATCCCCATGACCGCCAAAAATAATAACATCACATAAATTTTCTATTTCACTCATAAATACTCTTTTATTATATAAATTTTTACCATTGTACTCTCTTCTATAATAGAGACTTTAAAAAAACGATTAAAATTTCATCAATTATAATGATGATCTTTTGCATAATGGGCTGAACCTAGCATTGCTGTCTCGGGGTTGAGAGATAGTTTGATCGACATTGATTGGAGCATCTTCGAAAAACGTCCTTTGTTACAAAACGCCTTTAAAAATGTCTCACTTTGCATAAAAGGCAAGATTTTTGGAGCGATACCGCCTCCGATGTAAACTCCGCCTAAAGAGAGTGATTTGAGTGCTATATTCCCTGCTTCAGCGCCGTATATTTCAACAAATAAACGTAAAGTCTCAACACAAAGAGGATCATTTTCCTCTAAAGCATATTGGCTGATAAGTGCACTTTTATCTTTATTTGAACCTATTTTTGTAATGGAATCTGGTTCTTTGGCAAACTCTGAAGCCACTAGAAAATCATAGATATTGGCAATCCCCGGCCCCGAAAGTATCCGCTCATAGCTTACATGTAAGGGATAATGTTCTCTTAGCCAAAGTAAAAGGGCATCTTGTTGAGGTGTCTGTGGAGCAAAATCACTGTGTCCACCCTCAGAAGAGATAGGATGATAACGTAGTCCATCAAAATAAAGCATCGCTTCTCCAAGACCTGTTCCAGCGGCGATCACGGCACAATTGCCTTTTTTTGTTTCTGTAGAAGTATTAAGATCGATAAATTCATCTTTGCGAAGATAGAGCATCCCATAAGCGGTTGCTTCTAAATCGTTTAGAAGATAAACACTATTTGTATTCAATACTTCTTGTAGATCAGTTGTTATTATCTCCCAAGGAAGATTGGTTGTACGGCATTTTCCATCGATAATGGGTCCTGCAATACCAAAACAGGCAGTTGTAATTTTGGTATCTGGAACTTGTGCCAACAACTCATGTATCACATCAGAAAAATTTGCATAGTCTTGACTCACAAATTGATGCTGAAGTTCAAGTATAACTCCTTCTTGCGTGTTCTTATAGAGCGCAAGATTTGTCTTTGTTCCACCGATATCGCCGGCTAATATCATAAAAACTCCTTCATTTTGGGGATGATAAATAGATAAATGCATTAATGAACTGCTCATGCGTCACTTCTAAAGAAGCGTGATAAAACTCTTCCCAAGCTTCTCTTCGTGCTTCATCATAATTTGCTGAGCCATTTTTACTTTCCCACAACATTCTCACAGCATAACCGATAAGAACATCGAGAATAATATCATCATCGATGCGTAAATCTGGATTTGCTTTGAACAGTTTAGTTAAACTCTCAATCGCTTCGATGTTTAATTGTCGGTATGCAGGGGCTTCTATGCTTTGAAGCAAATCTTCCACACTGCGGGAAAAACTTTGTTCTCCCGCGGTAGATGCAAGTGTGTGTTCTGTGCCAAGTCGATTTTGAATATTGTATTTATCTCCGATTACCAGAGCATTACATTGGTGAAGCATATGCCAGACATCTTTGTAAAAATGGGGTGAAAGACGGCTGAGCATCCCCTCATTTTTCCTCCATTCACTCCAATCCTTAATCGTACTATTTTCATTCTCTGAAGAACTCATCGTGTGTGCATGTAAGAGTGAAACTCCTGAACTATGTAAGTTTTCCTGATGAATTAGCTCTGATGTTTCATGTATAAATGACTCTAAGATAGAACGGATACGATTAAAAATATCATGTGGAGCTAAGCTAAGTAATCGCTCATACGCATCTCCGATAGGAAGATTTTCCTCTCGGCTAATGCGTCCTACAAGAAGTTGCACAAAATACCAAGTACGTAAAGTAATCATATCTTTAAAAAGCTGAGGTTCACTGCGGATAAGGTGTCCTAGATGCATGATAACTTCTTGTGTCAATATTCCTTCTGCACGGTTGTTTCCACAGGATTCATTGATAACTTTTACGATGGCAGAATTTTCAGAAGGTTTTGATAAGGTCGCATTTTCACTATAAGCACGCCCTACAGCAAGACGTTTTTGATGGATGATAATATCAAGAAGAGCATCTTCAAGACGATCATCATATTTCCCTAAAGCTGCGCCCATAAGACGCACATTTGTCCAGTCAAGTGCCAATGCCGCTGATTCATAAAGTGTATCAGCTTCTTGGACTTCTATATGAAGATCACTTAAGTTTAGTCCATGTATATCATCGATTCGCTCAACACTTGCAGTACTTAAAAGTTGTCGAAGAGGACCGAGTTTTATGGTCATAGAATTACACGATCCATTTTGAAAATCATGTAAAAGTCTAAGAACTTCTTTATCTCTTCCCTCTTGAAGCATATCCTCTCTTACTAAAAATGGTAATATCGGTTGTCCTGGCTGATCCCAGTGCGTCGTCAAAAACTTCAAAGATGAGCGAAATCTTTCAACAAGAAGGGTGTTATCATAGCTAAAATAAAAACCTCTTGGATTGAAATAGTAAGGAAGAAAGAGAATCTCTTCATGAGAGAGAATATGTAGTTTTGCTGTAGTAATGGTTCTTGCCGCCAACAAAGGTCTTCCGCTCAGTCCCAATTTATTGTTTTTTCCAAGCTGGGTATGTGCGAGTGAAAGCATTGATGCGTGCATAATTTGGATGGGTTTTAGTTCTTTAATGGTTTCACTTAATATTCCAAGATCGAGAAGCTGCTGTTTGACACTTTCGTTTTGGGCTAAGATGCAAACAAGTGGATGTGTAGTTCGTTTTTGACCTATTCGCTCACGACGACGCAGAGGATCAATGTCGCTAGGACGAAGGAGTCCATCTTGAATCATATCGGAGAGCATAAAGAGACTTTGTGCCCAAACAAGAGGAAGATTTTCATTTGCAACTCGCTCTTGTGAAGAGGGATTTTCCTTTTCGGCATCGATGAGCTCTTTTGGAACGATGTAGAGTTCAGGGAGTAATTTCACTCCCTCGCGCTCTATAAACAACGGTTCTAGCTTTTTTCTCCAGTGCGTGATTGCTTCACTATCTTCACGCATATGTGCATCAAGTAGCAGATAAGTAAAAAAGAGAGGCCACTGGGATTCTATATGTTTAAATGTTTGCAATTCTGAAGGCTCATAATGCAGACGTGAATGATCTTCGATACTGCTTTGATGACCGTCAAGCAAAAAGCGTTTACAGCCATAACGGCCTGAGAGTTTTTTGATAATTTTAGAGAGTGTTTTGTTTACTAAAAGTTCATCTTCAACAGCGTAAGCGGGATAACCGATGATACTAAGGAGCGCGGCATCGGTTTCTTTAGAATTGGACTCACGCGGTAAAAGTCCTTGAAGCGTCAAACGAGAACGAGCGATATCACTTGGTACTACATGTATGAGTGCTTCTTGACTTGCAACATTACCATAAAGGTTAAATCCGCTCATCGTTTCAAGTGCCGCTTTTGCCATACCTACCGAACTACAGTTGATCTCGGTACCTCCGGAGTTTATCTTGTTTCCACGTTCCCAAATTCCATAATCGGGAGTACAGTATGTGCGGCTGATATAGTGAACGAGATTTTGAACGAAGTTGACTTCATCGAGAGTGTAGATCAGTCGTAAACCTGAAGCGATCATTTGAGCCATCATGAGAAGAAAGAGTGAGGTTGCATCAAGCTGTAAATGTCCCCATTCATGGTCGCCGACAACTGCTAAACCTGTTGATGTTCCATACTTTGCATGCAGTGCATCGCCTTGGCTTAGAGTATTTTTGAATCTTTCTACCCGATCAGACTGCCGCATCATAGCCACGAGCAGCCCTCGCATCAGTTTTACGACACTTTGACCTAGAGAGTAACTGCGGCAATGGTCTGGATTGTATTTACGATACGCAAGGGCTAATCCCCAGACACTCATAATACTGTAAACATTGTCTCTAACCCAAGCGTCAGTGTAATCACCATGAGCATTAACCGCTGTACTTGCAGGAAGCAGACCCGTGATGGGGTCTTGTCTTGAGAGAATTATTTTATTTATAGAGTCATAATGGCGTTCAAGCGAAATATACATTTCATTTAAATTCATCTTATAAAGCCTTTTAGAATCGGTATGGATACCACTTGTGTTATCCTACCTGATTTTAGATTTAGGAGTCGAGATAAAATGGATGTTTTTTAAACAAGTAAAAGCTCTATATCATTTTGTTCTTTTGGCGTAAGGGTAAAGTCAAAGATGGAAAGATCCTCTCGCATGTGTTTCGTCGAAGAGGTTCCAGTGAGAGGAGTGATACCCATCTGTATCAAAAAACGAAAAAAGATTTGAGCGGCTGTTTTGTTGTACTCAACACTGAGCGTTTGCAGTAGAGGATGGCTTAAAAGGTGAGGGTTTGCAGTCAAAGACCAAAAACTTTGATAGGTGACATCATGTGTCAAACACCATTCTCGTAACTCTTTATCATATCCGCTATCTGCATAAAATCGATTTTGTAAGATGCTCGGTTTTATTTGCGCTTCATCGTAAAGTTTTTGAAGCACTTCAAGATCATAACAGTTGCTGATTCCAAGGCGGAGCGCTTTTTTTTGATTGTAGATCTCTTCCATAGAACGCCAAACTTCTAAAAGATTTGAAAAAGGAAACAGGGGAGAATGCAAGATCAATCCATCTACATACTCTGTTTGTAAGTTTTGCAGACTTTTTCTAAAAGATTGAGCTACCTGTTGGCTAAGTGAACTATTTTTATCATAAGGGATATTGTTTGGATCTTGTCCGCCAAGAGGAGTAAATTTTGTTTGTATATAAAGTTTCTCACGCTTTATTCCCTCTTTTTTTAGTTCTGCTAAAGCTTTTCCTATTCCGGCTTCTTGATAATGTTTTGGTTGGCATGCGGTATCAATACCCAAAAATCCTTGATGTATAGCCTCTATGACAAGTGCGGCAGTATGTTCTTTTTTCCAAGCTGTTCCATATAAAAGTGGTGGAATTTGTGTCATAAGAGTTCCTTCTTTTTGTAATACTATCTAAAAAGACTCTAAAGAGGAAATCATGTAACTTTTCTCTGATACACTTTGCCTTCAAATAAAAAAGTGGGTGAATAAATGAAAAAATTTTTGACATTATTGGGTGTAGTTGTTTTAGCCGTGGGTGCATATATTGTCTGGCATGTCGTTTTAAATTATAGATTTGAAGAGATAAGTAAAGATAAAGTTTATAAATCAAGATTGATAAATCCGGATAAATTAGGCGGATACTTAACAGAATATAAGATCAAAACAGTCATAGACCTCATAGATCCGATAAGACATGATAAATTGGATAATGGAAGACAAGCAAATATAGATGCTGAAGCAGCTGCGGTACAAAAATATAATGAAGAACACCATACAAATGTCGTACATGTAAACATTCCCTCTAGTCAAATTCCAACAAAAGAAACATTGAGCAGATTTTTTCAAGTCCTAGATAATAATGCAAGTTATCCAGTGCTTATCCATTGTTACGATGGAACAGGCAGAGCGCCACTATATAGTGCGATTTATAGAGTGGAATATGAAAAATGGAAAAACGGGGATGCAAGAGCAAAAACAAGAGTTGTAGTTGAAGGTTTTGGTTACAGAAGCAGTTTCGCTGATGGAAAAGGTAAGGGTGATTTTTTAATGCACTATAAACCTCGTTCAGACGGCAAAGATGCAACAATCAATCAATTACAGGATCATTGATTTTAGAAAATTTTAAAAACTGCTCGAGAGTTTTAAGTGAACTTTTTTCATTGAACTCTTTTGTTGCAGTCGTGCCTATTTCTCTAGAAAGCACAACGGCACCAAGTTTGTTAAACTGCTGTCTCATGGCAAGAATTACTCCACTGCAGTCACTCAGACTGTGAGAACAGAGTAAAATGATTCTTTCATTGAAAAGTACTCTAAAATCTTTATCGGCTCTTGAGATCCAAGCGATCGCATTGTGAGGGGTAGGATGAAATGAGAGTGATTCAAAAAGAGCGCGAATACCTGAAATAGGGAGTTTTAAGCGATAATCACTTGTGTTTCATTTTCAAAGCAACACGTCGTTTCTTCACTCACACGCAGTTTTGCGAAAATAGCCGCTATATATATGAAAATTACCGCGAAAATATCAATCCACGCATATCAATAAATCAACCGTTTTAACGGCATTTATGGCGCGGATATGGGTATGAAAATTTTACTGAAGAGTGAGCAGCTTATCTACACGAAGATTTAATGGCTTCGTGTGTTGTAAAGTTGTGGTAAAGGGACATAACTAAGGGACACTTAGGGACATATACTTAGGGACATTTTTCCAATTATACAAAGGGACAAAATAATATTTTAAAATCAAAACGTAAATTATTCTATATCATCACTTTGGTTGTATTCTTCTTCAAGAAATGCAATTGGGTGTTTGAGAGCTTTAGACTCATAATATTCTCTTGCCTCAGCTACCATAGTCCAGTGAATATCAATCCCCATCTCTTCAACCACTTTTTTAATATCAGCAATGCCTATATTGAAAAACTCTTTTCTTGGATTGACCTTATTTATCTGATTTTCAATGAATATTTTATGAAGTGTTTTTTCAAGTGTAGGTGCATTGTCACTATGTATCATTGCATGAACATCAAATGAGAACGGAACTGACGCATCTCCAAGTTCATTAACTCGATCCATTGGTTCCAGTCTACGTGTCATACCAATTTTATAAACATTTTCTCCAAATGATCCAATATTTGAAATAACATACACATGCCCAGATCGTGTCTGCTGTGCCATTGACAAGGCACGTTGATTTTTCTCTTCAGCTATTGCTAGTTTTTCCTGCAACTCGGAGAGCTGTTGTTCGTACCGCGCTCTTTCTTCCTGTGATGCAGAATCAAGATGTTTCCTCGCTTCTTCCATGGCTTTTTGAATCATTTTTTCTTCTTTTTCAGCCTCAGCCATTGCTTTTTCGTATTCACGTCGGGCTTTTTCTTCCTCACGCATAGCTTCTTTGATCATGCGCTGTTCTTCCTGCTCGATCTTCTTAAGTTCATTCGTAATGACTGCCCACTTTAGCTCTTCCATCCGAGCCGTGAGGTATTGACTTGATATTCTCGCGTTACGAAAAGCTAAACCGTTATTATTTACTATCCTATAGGCATCTTCAATTTCCTGACGGAGTTTTCCATAGTTATCATGTTTGACTTTTAATAGTATACTATCTATCTTTCCATTGAAAGCATCTGTTACAAACTGAATAGCTGTTTCTTTACGATTTTGCTCTGCATAGTCACATTCCGCTGCTTGACCCGCTTTGACAAGTGATCTAGTATAGGCTCTTGATTGTTTTAAAGATTCTCCGGCTTCTTTGTGGCTAAATTCATCCGCGAGATCATCTAGAAAAGATATATTCGGTACGAGGTATTCATTACCGTATCCTTTTATAATGTTTCGCATTGACCGCTCAAGGCGTTTATATTCTTCAGCATTGTTTTTGGCTTCAATCGCTGATCCCGCTATCTCGTTCGCTTTAGTTTGTGCATCTATAATAATTTGTTCTGCTTTTTTAAGAGCATCACTCATAATATCAGAGGCATTATTTTTGATATCGTTTGCTTGTATCGTTGCATCTTGGATAATCTTTTTCGCTTCCGAATAAGCATCTAGTATATGCTGATATGGAGAAAGCAACTCGTTTTGTTTTTTCAGTTCGCTATGGCTGACTTCCAATGCCTTTAATACTTCTTGGAGCTTCTTTTTTTCCTGATTCTTTCGAAAAATAATAAAGCCCAATACGAACGGTAAAATCAATAATATTATTGCAATTACTGCACCCATCATAGTCCCTTTGTGTTAAATAATAATCCGTAAAACTTTTCCAACGATATGAAATACACTTTCATCGTCAGGATCTATAATCCAGCTCTCATAGTCTTTGTTGGCACTTTTTATATGAAGCTTTCCAAACGGATCAATCTGCAAAAGTTTTACCATCAACTCGTTTCTCCAGTTGAGAATATAGAGACCATCGCCGCGCCACTCTGGATGCTCATCAAAAAGGACGAGCGAATCTGGATAAAGCATCGGTACCATACTATAGCCATCCACACCTATTAGACGCAATGTGCCGTTTGGCTGTGTCTTGAGCAGTGACCGAGATATCGTCATGGTTTCTACTACCTCAAATTTATCAATAGATTCAAGATGATTTCCGCATCCTGCAGATGCTTTTAGCGCCACTCTATGAATTTTTAGTAAATTCGGATCAATCTTTATACTGTCATTTGACCTTATTAGTTCAAATTTTGCAATAGCATTATTGGAAGCACCTCTTGATCTCCATGTACTTGCTGTAGCCTCACTAAATCCCAATAAAACGGCTACTTGTTCAATACTTGGTACATTAAAATAATCTTTCATCTCTTCTAAAATTGCTTTTTTATAGGCTATATCTTTAGTCTTTTCCACAAAATACCTTTATTTTATTGTCATACGACTTGACAAACAATGTCAAATGACTATATAATGCTCTAAGCCAAAAACATTCCACTTTGTTTTTTTGGCTGTGTTCGCTTTTGGGTTCAATTATACACTATTCGTAATGAGTAGTTGATATATTTGTATCTAAAGGTTTTGATTTACTGCTTTCCGCCACGACACGGAGAAGCCGGGTAACCCCGATGTCAAACTAAATGGCTTTGCGCCAACTGTGTACTCATGGGATGGAGGGTATGCGGTGAATGAATCTTTGATAAAGCCCTCATTTAGAGGGTTTTATAGAGGAGGATGTGATGAGTGTTTTTAAGAAAATAGATGCTTTGTTGACTGCTTTAGAAAACAAGATGGAGATATGGGCATGGAAGCTGTTTTGATGGCAGAGTTTGATTTGGATTGGTTTTGGTTTTTGGTGGTTATATCGCTATGGTTATTTGATGATGGGTGAAGCAGGCATTAGCCTACTTCTTTTCTTCTTTTTCGCCAGATTTTGGTTCTGTTTTTGGAATATATTTTGCAGTAATATTATGTCCAGAACTTTCATGAATACTATCACCAGTATAACGTCGCTCAGTGTTGTTCGTAGCTAGCGACATTTTTGGATTGGTATTCTGATCTGATGAAACAGGCATTGTTTCATCTTTATCAGCCAATATGCATCACCTCCTTCCCTCTTAAAATGAGATTAAAAAGAAAGATAGCATATACAAGAATAAGACCTATTGAGGCTAAGGTAAAGTTGACCGAATCAGAAATTTTCTTACCTCTTTTTTCAATGATTACAGAATTGCTTTTTATTGCTTTTTCTATGGCAACAATCAACTTTTGCAAACCGACAATTGCTTCAAATCTATTTTGATTTATATTTTCCATCTCAAGCGTATTAATATGTCCCAAAGTTTTTGATCTCCCTTTTTTGAGAGAGTATAGAATTAGCCCAAAAGCCATTGCACTAAATGCAAATGATGGAATCATAAAAAATGCATATTTAAATTTAAGGAAATTATTCAGTATCAAGCCTAGAACAATAGCATTGATCCACATAATTGTTTTCATGAGATTCTTTTGCGTAGGTATCATCGAAGTCAGCAAAATATCAAGGTCTTTTCTCATCGCTTCATAATGTAATTTCAAGTTTTTTTCACGATTTTCAATCTGTTCATCTGTAATCATATATCTACTCCAATATTTATATAAAAACTCACTATAAGTCATCTAATTATAACTGAATAGTGCGTTTTTATGTGGGTATACCCTACAGGGTACGAGAATCTCTTTTCGAGGTATCCCACTATTACCCCATCTTTTAAAAGGAATTACTATGGATGCAACCGAACAAATGCAGATAATAATGGCTACGCTCGCCGAAGCCAAGGCAAACGGTAAAGAGCTTACGATTGAGCAGGCTCAACGAAAGCTTCATCGTGAGTACATTACTCGTCAGCTTTGGAATAAGCATGGACTCAGGCCGAAAGGGTTTCTCATCATAAGCGGGTTTATCGGTGAAGAGCAAGATGGATTTGTCTCACCAGATCCTAAGATCGATACAATCTTTAATAGCTATCTGAACATGAGCAATAAACTCACCGGAGCAACTGGGCGAAAGCTTAGGACTGCGATGAATGAGCTAGGGATAGACTATAAAAACTCACCGACATATCCGCTGGATAATCTCGAAGAGAATGCGGCGTAGGTGGCCGCCATGAAATATTTGGAAGCAAGGACGGCAGCAGTTGTGCTGAGTGTCGAATATGAAGCCCTTAAAAAAGCGGTGAAGCGCGGTTCTGATAAATATCACTCACTGTATATCAAGGGCGGAGGTCGCGGCGGTAAAAAACTCCTAATTAGAGTCAGTGAAGATGCTCTAATGGAAGCATTACGTAGCGGAGTAGTCGATGAGAACATCGATCTGTATGATGATTGCGGGATATTGTGCTCTTTAGAAGAGCGAAACACTCTCATTTCTAATTCAAAAGAGAAAAAGATAGTGACTACAGAGGTCATTATCGCTCCGGATATGAAGTCGTATCTCAATGCATCATCTGAACAACGCACTAAAACGCTTCTAAAAATGGAGGCGATAGAGGGATATGAACAGAGAGATCGCAGGATCAGCGCAAAAGAGTACATCAAAAGCTTACATGTAAGGTTTGATATCATAGATATAAACGAAGCAAAGCTATTTCGATGGAAAAAAGCGGTTGATGAAGCGCGAAAAGTGGGTGAGAGTCCACTAGTCGCACTGCTTGATGCACGAGGTCGTGTCAAAGGCTCTGTGAGTATGAGTGAGAAGATGCAGGATATGGCAGTGCGAATGTTCGCCCGTCGTGATAACCCTCTGAGAGTATCTGCAATCTATCAAAACATGAATCATGAGTTTGGCGAAGCAATGTGCAGCTACGATGTACTCAATAACTTCTTAAACCAATGGAAGCGAATCAACCATAGCCTCTATGCGTTTGCTCAGAGTGCAGACAAATGGAAAAATAGTTATCTCCCGGCGATGGGAAGTCTAAGTGAAAAGGCTCTTTATCCAAATCACTATTGGGAACTGGATTCTACGCCTGCGGATATTATCTGTCGGGATGGAAAACGGTATGCGATACTCGGGATGATCGATATCTACTCAAGGCGATGTGTGTTTTGGGTGGATGAGAGATCAAGCAGTTACAGCATCGCTCGGCTGCTTCGTAAAGCAATCCTTAGACTCGGTATACCTGAGAACGTAGTCGTAGACAACGGGAAAGATTATCAATCAAATCATTTTGACTCGATCTGCTATAACCTCGGCATCGCCAAGGTAACAGTTCCACCGTTTAGCGGTGATATGAAGCCGCATATCGAGAGGATGTTTGGGACACTGAGCCGTGAGCTCTTTGAAGAGCTTGAGGGATATGTCGGTCACTCGGTAGCAGAGCGTTCAGCGATCCAATCACGCAGAGGCTTTGCACATAAGATCGAGTCTCAAGCAAAATGGAGAGAAGAGGCAAAAAAGGCAGAACAAAAAGAGTTTGAGAACCGTTTTGCTATCAAAAAAAGCAATCTTGGATTAGAGCTCAAGCTTCCTATAGAAGCAGATCATCTTCAAAAGATCATTGATAAATGGTGTGACAATATCTATGAATATAGAGGTCATAGCGGCATTAAAGATAAAACACCTCTTGCAAAATGGCAAGAGCAAGCCATACCTGTCAAAGGTATAAATGATTCGAGGATGCTCGATCTACTCCTTGGTGAGAGCTTCGAAAGAAAGGTCGGGAAGAAAGGTATCAGGCTCGATGGTGCGCTATATCAGCATGTGGCATTAGCCGAATATGTCGGAGAGATCGTTCGGATCATGACTCACTCCGATATGGGGTATGTAAGCGTGTACCGGATGAATTACGAACCGATCTGCGTTGCTGAGGATTATGAGTACATGGGTAAAAGCCGTGCTGAACTCGCTGAGGGTAAACGGATCGGACACCGCATCGCAAGAGAATACGCCAAACTTCTTGAAACTTGGGAAGAGACAAGCCGCCGACTTGATCCAACGATTCGAGACCGCATTGAAGCATCGATGGAAGAGAGAAGTGGATGGAGTGGAGCATCAACTATCGCCGTATCAAAATCAACAGAGACGATACGGGCGGTACGAGATGGGATTAAGATGTTTGCAGAGGCAGATGCTAAAGCACTTGAAGAGTCAAACATCATCAACATGGAGGGAGAAAAACTACTGCCAAGTGGACGACCCGTATTTAACTATGTCCAAGACCGATTTTTATGGGATCTTGAACATAACATGGTGGATGAATCGACAGAGCGACTCAAACAAAAACAACCGGAGCTATGGGATATTGCTTATCGGGAATATGAACGTAAAAAGATTGGATAGCGGGGTGAGTAGTCACTCCGTGTTCGAGTCTTTGGACAAACAAAGACTACAAAAAAGGAGTAACCATGAAGGAACAATTTATCGAAACACGAAATTATAGCAATTTATTGGCAGGTTTTTTAAACCTTAAAGCTTTACCTACCACAGCACCGCGTATGGGTCTTGGATTTGGGAACTTTGGACTTGGAAAAACAGTAGGTTTAGAGCGGATATCTGCGAAAGAAAATGCAATACTGCTCAGAGCGGCTCAAACATGGAGTAAAACAAGTTTACTTGTCAAACTATGCACCGAACTAGGTCTTGATACAAAAGGACATAGCTCACAGATGTATGAACGTGTTAAAGAGTCATTTTTAATCGATCCACGTATCGTGATCATCGATGAAGTGGACGCACTGCTCAAAGCTGAAAAGACTCCGGTGCTCGAACTACTTCGAGATCTACATGATGAGACGCAGATCATCGTCTTTTTTATCGGGATGGAAGAAGCCAACGCGAAGTTTAAGAGACATCGTCACTACTATAGCCGTATCGTTGAACTGATAAAGTTCGAAGCAATTGGACTTGTAGACGTAGAAAAGTTTTGCGCTCTCTCAAGCGTAAAAATAGAGGATGATCTTGTAGGTTTTTTCGCGAAACGTTATCCCAATCTAAGACAGATTAAAGTGATGCTGCTACGTTTAGAGAATTGGTGTGAGATGAACGATACACTCAGCGTAAATTTGAGTATCTTTAAAACAAGCGGAGTAGAACATGGGCTTGGTGTTTAAACGTGTAAGACGGAGTAAAAAACAGCAAATTTGGGAATTTATGCGTAGAAATAGACAGTTTAGAGTCGGTGATCTGATGATGATATTGGAGCTTAAGCCTCAGTTTTTGATGAATATTATCCATAGCTTCGAGCTATGTGGTTATCTCAAGCTAGTAAGCGGATCTGAATTGTTTAGAGATCGTATCTTTTTATTGAAGAATGATACAGGAATTCGCTCACCAATCATCAATAAAGAGACTATCAAGGATCAAAACATAAAAGAAATATTTGTGTTGGATGGAAAACATCCTCTGCAGGTAGCTGATAAGCTCTCTTTCTTACATGTAATGGAGCATGAACAAATGACTAGAAAAGAGATAGCGGATATGGCTGGTTTCAATGTATATTCGATGCAATCGATACGTTATCTTCGTGAATTTAGTGACCAGAAAATAATGATATGCCAATCTACAGATATGAGTAGAGATGGGCAAGCTATTTTTACTATCAATAAGGAGAAACGCGATGAGCTCATTAGAACTCTTGAAGAAAGCTTGCGATCTACACGGTCAGCGTAAAACAGCAAAGCAGATCGGATACAGCGCAACGACGATAAATCAGGTTTTAAACAAAACGTATCTGAAGCCAGAACCGATACTCAAAAAGGTTGATATTGTATTTTCATATCTTAACAGTGATGAGACTTTATGTCCTATATTGGGAGTGATACATAAGCAAACCTGCGAACGATACCGAGAGTGGGCTTCGTGTGAGAAAGTACATCCTGATCGACTATATCGGGATGTTAAAGATAAGTGTGCAACCTGCACAATAGGAGGTAAATAATGAAACAGGTCTATATTTGGGAAAAGAAAAAAGTACATACCTATGCATGGATAATTGCTTTGATTATCGTAGCTTTAGGCGTAATGGCGGTCACGAAATGAGCCAAAATAAAAAAGGAATCAAAGAGAAGCAGTGGGTTTTAGTAGGCCTTTTTCGAGGGATCGTTACTCGGATACGCACCTTTAAGGGTGAAACTTGGATCGATGTCGAGATAGGCGGAGTAGTAAACCCTTACAAGATCGATGATGTAGAGCCGGAGAAAAGCGATGAAAGCGGTAGATGAGTTTGTTTCTAATGCAGAGATAATAGAGAGAATAAAGGACATCCTTAGCACTAAAATCGGTAATAAAAAAGTACTTGATCAAGATGTTGCTTCATTTGTAGGGGTGACTTGGCAAGTACTTGCTAGTGCAAAAAGCAGAAATTATCCCTCATTTCATAATGATATTTTGAAAATGTGCGCTCGGACCGGACTTAATCCGATGAAGTTGTTATTTTGAGCATTTCTCAAGATCACCAGCTGGTGATCTGATGGAGTACTCCAAAAAATTAGGTGGTTCAGTGTGGGACTTAGAATAAAGAAAAAAGTGCGTGTCGCAGTAGCTATGCGATACGGCTTTGTATATTGGGAGAAGATTATGGCAAAAGATAAACGAAGTAAACCAACAATTGAGACTAAAAAGATCACATCGCTCTCTGAAGCAAATGCAGTACTACATAAGATTGCTGATTTAAAAGCAAACGTTCGTATCGGTCAAGCAGAAGCTGATATCGCGGTCAATGAGATCAAAGAAAAGCTCGCTGAGAGTACTCGCCCTATGCTTGAAGAGATTGAAGGTCTTGAAAAGTCGCTCGCAATTTATAGCGAATATAACAAAGCAGAGCTGTTCAGCGATAAAAAGACAATCGAATTATCGTTTGGTCTATTTGGGTACCGTCAGAGCACAAGTGTTTCTATCAAAAAGACAACACTTGAACTATGCCAAAAGCATGGGTTTGATGATGCAATTACAATCAAGCCAGTAGTAAACAAAGATGTGATGCGGACATGGAGTGCAGAACGTCTAGCGCTTGTCGATGCAACATTGGTCGTCGAAGATAAGTTCTGGATTGAAACGAAAGAGAACGATCTTGAAGGAAGTGCAGCATGAGTGCCGTACCTCCTTTTTCTCCGATTATACGAAAGGTTGCTTCTGGCGGCGTGATGTATAAAAATAAACGGTATAAGCATGAGGCATTAGAGCCCTACGAAGGACAAGATATGCTTTTGGATATGGAAGTAGATGTAAGAAGCGAAAAGCAAAATTTCCGTGTTTATACCATGTTCGGAGATGAGATCTGCGTCATCGAACTAGATGATATCGGATCTATCGGGGATGTGCTCAATGAGTGATTTTTTACGACAAGTAGAGCAAGAAAGACGAAGACACATCAATGTTAAAGGATATAAATCTGAAGATGATGATAAATACATCGATGGTGATCTTGCAGATGCAGCAGCTTGCTACGCTGCATCATGTCCAATCTTTAAAGTAGCAAACAGCACTATCTTTCCAATGCGTCCGCTTTTCCCTTGGATTCCAACTTTTTTTAAAAAATACAAACACGATCGTAAAAGACAACTTGTTATATCAGCATCATTGCTTATGGCTGAGTATGAACGTATTGTAAGAGCAGAGCAAAAAGCTACAGTAAACCTCTGCGAGGATTGTAATCTTTGCTTTGCTACATGTAGAGCATCACCGAATTTTGGTACAGGTATTGGGAATGATAACGTCTATGAGTGTGATAGGTTTCAACAAAAGCAAGCTAAAAAACTTGAGCAATGACGTAGATTTAACAGCCTCCATAGTAATGGGGGCGATTGAGTCAACTTGTATTTTAAATTCAAAAGGTAAGAAAAATGAATCCATTTCGAGGTCAAGGACTAAAGTCCGAACATTTTAATCACGAAGTTAACTATATCATCGATAACTTCTTGGTCGAGCAAGCGATTACGATCTACTTTGCCCCGCCTAAGCAGGGTAAGAGTCGATACAGTCTCGGATTGACGAAGTACCTTTATGAAAACACTAACAAGATCATTCAGTATTTCGACTTTGACAATCCGCTCTCTGCACTCAAAGAGCGCGGAGCTTCAAAGATCATCGAGGAGTTATGTGATCGGCTCGACTACGTTCACCCTGAAACAGCAGCTATGACTTCGCATGAAGTCTTAAAGCTTCTCGTTGAGGGTGCGGTTGGGGATGCTTATCGGGATTACATCTTCTTCTTCGACTCGATCACCGACTTTGTCCGAGACGTGCAGAATGAAGCAATGGCTAAAAGCTTTATGAACGCGATGAAGCGATTGCGTAATGCCGGAGCAACTGTCATACTACTGCATCATACGAACAAAAACGAAAAGAACTATCAGGGAGCCGGAGTATTTAAGTCTGCGGCTGACAATGTGTACTTTATGCGTCAAGGTAACGGCACTGTAGAGAACGATCTCTTCTTACTCGATGTAGAAGCGGGAAGGTTCCATGTCGAGAACTCAGCGTTCTATCTCGATAAGAAAACCTATAACCTCAGTATCGTTGCTTATGATCAAGCGATGATCCGACCTGAAGAGCAATCATTCATCGACTCGATCAAAGAGGTGATCAAAAAGAATCCTGACGGTATCGGTCAGAGTCAACTCCTCGCCGAGATCGGAAAAGCCAAAGACGATAAGCTCGCTCGAACCAATCTCGCTAAATATACAGGTCGCTTTTGGGAAGTCAAAGACGGTAAAGGAAAACTAAAACTCTACTTTCTCCTATAGTCTACCACACGAACCACACAACCACAACCGCCCATAAAACCCCATAAATAGCCATTTAGCTAGTGGTAAACATGTGGTTAGTGGTTAAGTGGTCTATGTGGTAAAACATCACAAAATAAGGACTTAATTATGACAAAAAGACAAAAAGACGCCTATTCATCACTCGTCAAACAGGTACATACCTCGACACGATATCAGAACTATTATAACAATGAGAGAGAGGAATATGTCGAGATGCTCAAGGGAGCTTTTGGTAAAAACTCATCAGTTGCACTCAGTGTATCAGAGTTAATCATACTCGTTGATTATCTGAACATGAAGCGTGATACTCTGCCGACGTTTACATGTAAACAATCATCTCCATCGCAAATATGGAAGATCATGCAATTATGGGAGTCAAAAGCACGAGATAAAAGCGATACCGCACTACTGTCGTTTTGTAAGAGAATTATCAAGAAAGAGTATGAGACACCAAATCAGATGGAGTTTAATGAAGCTCAAAAGGTGATCTTAGCACTGCAAAATATGAAGTAAAAGTAATGCCCCTCAAGAAGAGAGACATAATTCATGTGTGAGAACTGAATTATATATAATTTTAGAGGGGATTGCAATGGCTGTTACAAATTTCGATATTTTTAAAGAGTTTACAAGACGTATTAGAGAAGATGAAGCGAGCGATGAAGAGTTGATGCAAGAATACGGCGGAATGCCGATCTATGTCCCATCGTGGCAGCTAAATGGACGCAACGACGAAATAACAAAAGATTACACAGATAATAAACTCTCACCAAAAGAGCTTGCAATGAAGTACTCTCTTAGCCTCAGCCGTATCTATGAGATCATAGACTCGGTACGAAACCCTCAACTATTCTCCTAAATACCCCAATAATATATCCAACACCTCAATCTTAACATTGTCATATAACTCTCCATCATGCGTGATCGGCATAAACGGTCTCGCTTCGATATGAACATCTTTATTTCGCCCAGCCTTATCCGTTCCGAACTGATGAACGATAGGATAGCGATAGCCTTTGTTACTATAGGCATTTACCCCTACGATCACACTTGTATCATCAGCATGATATCCAGTGCTCTCTCGCATATTTCGATCTTTACTCTGTAATATCTTGCTTCCGCCATGCTTTTCTTTATATGCCTTTGTCGAATCTGCAAGGGGATGCCATGCATGACCGTCTGGTGATGTCTCACTATCAAAGCTCTCCTCCATGATATTCGTAATATAGGAACCTACTGCATTAAAAGGCTTTTGAAGGTTTTGCATTTTATGCAGCAGCTGCATAATCGCATGATCTATCTCATCCGCTCCAGTGACTTGGATATTTACAATCTCCGACATTCCTACTCCTTTATGGTATAATTTTTTATTCAGTCGAAAAGATACGCCGCATGGAATGAGCAATGAGCACTCCATCGTGTAAAGATGCGGTTAACGGGTGCCTTCTTTTCGATAGATCAACTTCTCACCCCTCTTTTTCTCCACAGTCGATGCACTATCAATCAAATACAAACTGACCCCTTGCGTTTTATCGCTCTGATATTCAAACACCGCCATAAGTGCTTTTTTCTTCCCTTTATCATCCGTAAAGTACCGAATCATCTTTTTAACGAGGCGTTTTGCCTTATCATCCCACTCCAAATAAATCTCGTCCGGATCATCGATAGTGGTGGCAAACTCATCGATAAAGAGATGCCGGTCTTTTTTAGTGATCTTCGAGTGTCCGCTGAAAGATTGAAATAAGCTATCATCGATAACAGTCGGATCACCAATCTTGTCAATATAAGTATCTCCGGGCTTGATACGAAGATCATCATAAAACTTTTGCTTGAGAGCAGCATCACTCAACTCTTTATATTCTTGTTTTGGGAGTATCTTTGGCAGAGAGAGCAGACTTTTATCGAGATCTATTTTCGAGAGCTTACCGACACGATTACCGGCTCCCGGATTGTATGACCAGTCTGGTGTTGCTATGTTTTCATGTTGAGCAGTAGAAACGCTCCAGCCTCTTTTTTGGATCTGCTTCTCGCTCCATGCTCTGACCTCACACTTACATCCCCATGCGTTAGGTGGATAATTGGCACTCCACCATGGATCACTTTTTGGAAGTATGATTCCGTTTTTGGCCATATGGCTCATACGAGGATGCTCGGAAAGTCCACCGATATACTGCATATAGGGAAGATCACTTGACATCTGCTGATCATATCTTGCAGTAGCACGTGCGACCCTCGTATTTGTTTTAAAGATAGTTTTGGTTCTACTACTATCGATAACTACTTCTTTTACTTCTCCCGTAGAGGGGTTTACGATCTCTTTTTTACCCCACCATCCTTTCGCCTCCAGCGTCGGAACGATCTGCTTCTTCCAGTCTTCAAAACCTGTGCCGTTAGCCATCGCGTCAGCGATAGAGCTATGAATATCACTAAGAAGATCAAGACGAGTTACTTTTGCAACTGTGAATGCTGTGTTATGAGCTTCGCGCTGCATCTCCTGATAATCAAAAGTAAGCTTGTATCCTTTAGACTGGAGGTACTCTATAGCCGCAGTGGGTTTAAGACCGAATGCAAATGAGGGTTTAGGAAGAGGCATTGTTACTCATCTTCGCTCTCATACTCAACTTCAGCAGTTCCGAGAATATAAGAGTTTTGCAATGCTATATCCATAGTATCTTGCAGCTCTGCGATATCCATACTCGGATATGCACCATGTAAAAGATCAATCGCTTCTTCAAAACTTTTAGCTTGATCGATAATATCTACGATTTGAGTTTGAAATGATAGTGCTATTTTTTTAATATCGACACTATTACTCAAGTCATCGGTAGTAGTGATAGGCTTAGTAGCACTTAGAGCATACAGCTTTTGCATGAATGCACGGTTGGCGATCTTTGATGGTTCTACTGCTTCGACAGTGATGTTATATGTCTTTTCTATATAGTCCTGCGTCGGTCTGTATCCCATTTTAGTGATCCGTTCATCACGTTCTGCTAGAGAGAGGTTCGGATCATCTTTGTCTTTAAGTGTTACTTCGATAGTAGTGCTGAGATTATTAATAGCTATAAAAGCATCAATCACCCGCTCTATCAATGATATAGTCATATTTTCATCTGCCATTGCGATATCTTCTCGGATATCATTATGAGTCTCAGCAGCGGCGTAGCTTCCACCTTTTACATTTCCTGTTAGATTACCACCGAGTATAGATTCTCGGATCTGATCATCAAGATAGGCTGTTATCTTATCGAAGTCACCATTCTTGTCAACCGTTATGATCTCAATATTATCATCTGGATCAATGACAGCGGAATCACCTGAGAGCATAGAGTAGATCTCGTCTGCCATCATGTCTTTATCACCATCTGTTTTTCCGATAGCCCACGGTACACCGTATTTTTCTAAAAACTTGACCCAGAATTGCAGAGATGCATTTTTAAACTTAACGTACCAAAACAGCGACTCACAGAGTGGTGTTCCCATCGGTCGGTGGTATTTATCTTCATACAGAGCATAGACCGCTTTGTATTGTGGGATATCTTCGAGTGATCCATAGGGAGTATAGTAAAGAGTCTCATTTCTGATCATAAAACGTGTGTAGTCGCGCTCTACGAGCTTAGGAACTAATACTAAGTCCTCATCATCAGTCCAGTTAATCTCAAAAATAGCCGCACCTTGGAACGGTGCATCGAGGATTTTACGCATTACTCCTGGATGAAAAACTCCGTAGAGTTTATTTGCTATATCCTCATTATCGCTTGTAAAAATGATCTCTTTTTTAAGTGTTGCTGCTTTACGACTTCCAAGCGATGATATGACCGTAGCATCTCTATTGATACGATCAAGTTCTTCACGACGTAACCATTCGTTTCGGATCGGAAGATTATCCATTATGCTGATAAGAAGATCAACTGCCGGAGCTGCTGCTGCTTTACGTTTGTCTTTAGTGACAGGCGGCTGTACTTGTTTAGATGCAAAAAAGTTTGGTAATAGACGTTTCATTATTGTCTCCTATGGGAATTTCGAGGTCGAACGGATCGACGGTTACTGCGCGGAGCGGAGCTATGTTGTTTTTTTGCGAGCTTGCTGAGACGGTAGGCTCCTGCTAATCCATCCGGGGCATCATCGTTATTTCCTTCAGGATAATCTTCGAGTTGTTCAATCAGAATAATCTGATCTTCGTGAAGTAAGATTTCTCCGTTTTCGATAGGAAGTTCTAGCTCCTCAATACGTAACTCTTTGTTGTCAGTATTGTGGATACCTCTGAGAGGCATATGTACAGCACGCTCGAATGCTTCTCTCAAAATAAAAGGCTTGAGATGAAATTGTCCGCCGTTGGTCTCAATCTCGAATATCTTACATCTATACATCTCTTGCAGATCTACACATCGCTTGATTATCTTTGTTGATTCGATCACCTCATTGATCGATTCTAGAACGTACCCCTTTAATGCTCTATCATCAACTCCGAAAATTGTAAAGTTTGTAAAGTCGCTCTTCTTTCCGCTTCCTGCCGGATCACAATATCCATAAATGGTGAGTTGCTTGAGCGGTGGATGAGATCGCCAAAAGTGCATTGTTTCGCGTTTGAATTTTTGAGTATTTAGGCTCGGGTTATTCTGAAGCTCTTTTGCGAATGATTTGGGAGCTTCGGCACGTTTACGCATGAGTGTTTCAATGGGGACAGCTTCTGCCCATAGAACACGAGACCCTGCATCCATTTCAGGATTTTGGCTCATATAGAAATCGTGTGCTTCTTCGGTACCGCGTGATTTGTAGATTATGGCGTATCGCTCCCATAGATCCATACGATCTGGGAACGTGATGATGGCTCTAAAAATCTTCGGATTCCAAAACTCTAACTTGAGCTTACGAGAGAGCACCGAGTCCCTGTGCAGAATTGTCCCGATATAGATAATATCCATACTACCATCGACACTTCCAAGATTGGCAACCGCTTCATCCATCCATGATTCGAGTTTGTCACGTTGATCACGGCTTCGAACATTCTCGTCGTTTTCAAGATCATCAATGAGTGCGAGATCTGGTCTATGTACGCCGTGTTTAATACCACGGACACGTTTACCAGAACCAAAACCTTTTACTCGGATACCGTTACATGTAACGATATCTCCGATCTTCCATACTTTTCCGATTCCGGTTGCATGCCCAAAATCTGCTTTAAGGTTATCATTTTCAGAAAGTTCCGCTTTGATCGATTCGATCAGTGTTTCGGTAAGCTCAATCGCATCGGAGAATATAGTGATGAAATGCTTGAGATCATTAACGATACACCAAATCGCAAACACGACCGATACGTCGGTAGATTTACCGTGACCGCGCGGTGCCGCGATGGCAAACTTCTCACCCATCGCAGAAGATGCAGCTTTACTTATGGATGATCTATCGGCTATACGATGGTATATACCTTCAAGATGTTCTTGAAGTATTGATTTACCAGGAAGAAAATAGTAATGCGGAAAGTAAGTTGTTCGAAAATAATGGAAATCGATACGTTGACGCGCTATCCGCTCGTCTCGCTGATCTGCAGGAAGTGTAGCATTAGAATGAATCATCTCTTTTAGTTCACTCGTATATCCGTCAAGCCATTTTATATATTCTTTACGTGTTAGACGTGCAGCACTCTTCTCATCATTACCATCTGCTAGAAATGATTCTTTTGCTTCAGATAAAAGTGATCGAAGTTCATGGGAGTTATAGAGCGACATCTAAGCGCTCTCCGATATCATCGATTATCTGAATAAATAGTTCCAATATCTTTAAATCACCGCGCGCCTTGAACTCCGCTCCTATTGTCTCAATGACATGTTTGATGATGCCGTGTTTGAATGCGATCGGATCTTCGTGACGGATGATCCCTTTCATCTTCGAAAAAGCATCAGAGAGTCTAACGATCATGTCGGCTTTCTCTGAAGAGGTGATAGTAGATTCTCTTACTTCTTTAAGTGTTTCATGCATATACCCTACAAAATCGCTATAGAGATATCCACGGCGCGGAGAGTCTGCTGTGATATGCTTCTCGGCTCTAAGAACATCCCAGTCATTACCTTTAGCTGAATCGGCTGATTTATAGTTTTGAATTGTACGTTTGCTTGACTCTAGGACAGCTGCTATTTCTTCTTCATTTTTTCCGACGAGATAAAGAGCTCGTGCAATCTCGATCTTTTGCTCTCTAGTAGCCATCGTTATATCTCCTAAAGCGACTATTGTTAAATCCTCTGAAATTTAGTGGTCGTGTTCCGTGATGGAATGAACTTGTAGTACCTTTGGGCTTTTGCGGTTCGCTCATCGTTGTTGGGATCGTTCCTTTTGCCATTTTTGTTAAAGATGATTCGAGTTCTTTTCGAACTTTTGGATCATGTAGATCGTGAAGCTTTCTAAGTTGATAGATAGCGAGATCGACAGCGATGGTTCTTAGATACGGCGTAGGGTTTGAGGGAATAAGAAGAAATGAGGAGATAAATGCTATAGCATCATTGATGGCCTCATCTACTACTATGCTATCGATAGTACCGGTTCCATTGAGATCACTAAGCTGAATTAACTCGGTAGAACTAAGTTCTTTTTCTAAGTCATCTATAGTAATCATGTAACCCTCTTGTATTAGTGTTTAATAGGTGTTTAAAATCGCTTAGAAACGTTTTAAACCTTTTCTGCGATAAATGACGTGGATTAAGACTTAAAACGTTTTTATGGCTATTTGTGAGGCTATCCCCAAAAGGGGAAGGTAGTTAGATTTTCACACCGCGAATGACCGCGTTTGGATTGAGACATGTAGGAAGTGGTTTCATTTCACTAATTACAGATACTCCTCGACCCTTTTCTAATGCTGAAGTTGCACCGAAGAAAAGAGTTGGAACACTTTTAGCAGCTTCTGTATGATCTGCTCTACCGTAGTACAGCTTTGTAAATCCAGCACTCTGTGGAACAGCTGCCATCTGATCATCAGCAACAAACTTAAGCACTTGACCAGCAGTATTTTTATAGCTCTTGACGTACGGTTCAAAACGAGCACCATGGATCATAAGTACACGAAGCTCGCCATCGTTAATCCATTCAGCATTTTTTTCAAGAAAAAGATTCTGTGCTTTTGCAAGTGCTGAAAGATTATCCATAAACGTACGACCACATTTTGCAACCCATCCAGGATTCTCACCGAGTTCTTCTACCATAGCATCATCGATCTCATTGATCGAATCGATCAATAACTTATCTGCTTTAAACTGCACTGGAGTACGAGAAGATGCAAATTCAAAAAGTATCTTACCTTTGCCGTCCATCACTTTTCCAAATAATGCGCCTGTACACATATATTCTAAAGTTGTGTCGAAACTTAGACGATGCTCTTGTTGAATCTTTCCGATCTCATATGCAAGCTGTATCGGTTGATTGGTAGCGTCCATTCCAGCAAGATCATTTAGAGCTGCTGCACCAATAGTGTTTTCTAATGGAAAACGTGGAAATTTCACTTCAATTTCATAAAGTGTAGGACGTTCATGAAGTAAGTGTTCTGCATCTGGTGATACTGACTGTAAGATCAGACCTGATCCTTTTTCGATCTTGACTGAAACTGTACCGCCTGTCAAACCTATCGCATTCCCTTTGAAATATTTATCAAAGATTGGCGTATTTGTCGCTTTGATCTGCGATAATGTAGTTGTAGTGTTATAAACGCCCCATCTACGTTCTACGTCTTCTGGTGTTATTGCTGCCATCTCAATTCTCCTTACTGTAAAATAATTTTGTTGTTAAACAACGCTTGACGCATATCTGCATCATACCCGCGTAGATAAGATTCCATCGCGAGACCCTCAACTAGAACTGCACATGATCCTGTAACACTGATATTTTCAATCAAAATACCGTTTGCGTTCCATACACCATTATCTTTCCATTTAGCTGCATCGGTTCCTGGTTCAACATCATTAGCATCGATAAGCGATGCAAAGGTATGCCCTTGATGATAAACTACAGCATCAGCTGCATACGCACCGGCTTCCCAGATATCTTCCGTCATAGCATCGAAAGTTTTTCCGCCGTCGGAAGTCGTTAGTACTCTACCGATGAAGTACTCATCTCCGTCAACTATAGATCCAGCTACGTTTACTGTCGCATAGACAACTGTTTCTGTATATGCGATAACTTCGTTTACAAGTGGTGGTCTTTGAATAAGTGGCATTACATACCTCCTGTTGCAGCTTTAAGCTCTTCTGGAGTCAATGCCCCGTCGTCTTTTCTAGCTGTATTTTTGTTGTCAAACATGTCGTCGCTTGGTTTTTGGATCATCGATTTAGCAGCACCGATGAATGTATCAAATCCTGCTGGATCTGCTTTACACATTTTTAATGCTGATTCTTTTTGATCCGGATGTAGTTTTTTAGCTGCGATTGCTGCTTCCACTTTTGCTTCTGCCTGAGCTTCCGCGTGTTGTTCGTTTTGTGTTTTCAGCGCTTCATTATCAGCTTTGAGCTTTTCGTTCTCAGCTATGATCGCCAACTCTTCTTCTTTTGTCATAATCCCTTCCTCCTTTGTTTGGTTGGTATTTTGTATGAGTTTATTGAGCCGTACTTCATCGAGTTCTTCAAGGAACGGCTTGTTAGTAAGCGCAACTGAGTGCAGAGTCCACCCGATATTTGAAGCATCAACTTGTGAGAGAGTATTTGGTGCAAATACAGGAGATAAATATCGATACTCTCCGCTCATGATCATCGCTTTTGCTCGGTCTGTCCAGTTGATCTGCGCGAACAATTCGCCGTTCTCAGCTTTTAGAGAGATAGGATCTTTTAGTATCCATCCTGAAGCAGGAGCTTCTACTCCATATAGTGTTTGATGCTCATAATCGACTACGATATCGATGCCGCTAAGTTCATAGTTAGCGACCATTTGCTCGAATATATTTTGATTCATCTCAAATGTTCCGCTTAAATGTCCGTCCCATTTTCCGGTCACTCCGATTTTTTGCCATGGCGTATCTTTTGTGATGTCAAGAGATGCTTTGAGTACAAATAGACTTTCAATAGACGAAGCACCTGCAGCGCTAAGAGCATAAAATAATGCTGTTTTTTTCATTCAATATCCTGATTTATGGTTTCGGTATCGTTAAGAGTTACAGTGAGTACCATCTGATAGACAGTGAGATAAGAAGAGTCTTTTGCATCATCATAGATCTTTTTGATCCGTGTTATCTCAATAGGATCGGAGTCGCTGATCGATACGCGCATCAAGGCTTTTTTAATTTGGTTAATGAAGTCCAAGAGGGTTACATCGGTTTGTGTTCGGTGGATCTCTTGCTTCGAGTAGGTCGCGTGAACGATATATAAAGAGAATGTGACGTTATCGCGGTTTAGCCCTTCGGGTTTGGACTCGACAAAATCGACCATGATCCCCGGTAAGAATGTTTTGAGCAGTTTAGCTTCACTCGGACGAGTAAACTCCCCAAAATAATCTTTGGTATTAAACCCGGCAGTTTTCAAATGTTCGATAAGAGCGGTTTGAAATGCTGCAATCACTATGGGTCTCCTTGTGCGAATTAAAATGATAAGCGTATGGTAGCCCCCGACCTTCCCGACCCGCCACTCACCCCCATGAAACAAGAAGATGAAACAAGGAGTTGAATAGAAAACCGGAACGCTATCGCGGCATCATTCGGCTAACAATAAAAAAAGGATGTGCGGGATGGAAGAGTTAAATAAATGGTTGCCTCTTATACAGTTGGTTGCAGTCGTATTTATTATCCCTCTTCTAAGAGCTGCTTATCGAACTATCCAAAATCAAGAGATCCAAATCGGAGAGCTAAAAGTAATCATCACGGCTCAACAAAGACAAATTGACCTACTTGAAGCGATAGTTCTTGAAACGGCCGCTCCTGAGACTATCAAAAAGCATCTGATCCGCAGAGGCGAACATGCCAAACACTGACAACCTCATCCAACTCGGAACCATTGTCGGAGTCGATACGGCTAACCGTGCTTTGGTTCGTGTGCAGATCGATGATCGCGTTACGGATTGGATTCCCTATGCTATGAAAGCCAGCAAGCACATCAAGATATGGATTCCTCCTCAAATGGGAGAGCAAGTTGAAGTTCACTCGCCATACGGTGAAGGTGATGACGGCGTTGCACATGGATCAATCTATAACAAAGAGTGCAAAGAGCCTACATGGGCGAATGAGCATACATCAGGCATCGAGTTCTCAGACGGCACGGTCATCACTTATGACACGACAGCCAAAGCCCTCACAATCGATGCAAGTGGAAGTATTGCTATCACAGCACCATCAGGGATAACAGTTACAGCGGATACAGCCATCACTGGAGATGTAACGATCACCGGAAATCTAAACGTATCCGGAACGGTCACTGATGAAAAAGGATCACTAACCACCCACGTCCATAGTGGTGTTCTAGCCGGACCAGCAAATACGGGAGAGCGTCCATGAATTTAGCGCAGCGCGTCACCCGTATCCTCACGACCCGATTGGGTGAGCGTGTCGGAATGCCGACGTATGGATCGGAGCTTTACCGTTTGCGTGATCGAGCGCTAACCCAAGAGACACGGCTATTGTTTGCTAAATATTCTAAAGAGGCAATAGAGAAATGGGAGAGCGTCAAAGTTACCAAAGCCGAACTCACATCACTCGATGCAGTCAATGGAGTGTTTGGCTTTACCTTATCTCTATCTAACGGCGACACCATAACGGGGGTAGCGTGATGATTATCCCTCCTATGTGCGAGATCAAAACCTTCGAAGCGATCAAAGCAGATATGGTCGCGATCTATCAAACCATCGTCCCTGGTTATGTTCCGAATGAGTCTGATACGATCATGCCGGTACTCGAAGCGTTCACTTATCGTGAGCTGCTGCTACGAACCCATTTCAACGCTCAAATAGCCGGGAGTTTTTGGCAGAGTGCTACGGATGCGAATCTTGATTTTATCGCCGCGTTTTTCGGTATCACACGACTTGCAGGAGCGAAACCTACCGCGACGGTCAAATTTACGATCAATACTGTTTTAGCCTATGACTACGTACTCGAAGCGGGTCTTGAGATGGTCAATAACGATGGAAGTACCTCTCTTCTACTGGGAGCCGTAACGATCCCAACCGGATCACTCCAAGCGACCGGAACGGCAGAACTTCAAATCTATGTTGCATCGAGTGATGCGATTGTCACGGCAACGATGGTTCCAAAACCATACTTGAGCAGTGTTGAGCAGATCAGCGCATTCGCTAACGGTAGCAATACAGAGAGCAACGTAGAGCTCAGAGATCGGATCGCGCTTTCTTTCGAAGATCAAACAACGGCCGGAAGTATTAACAGCTACAAAGCATGGGCAATCCGTGCGGATGAACGGATAGATGATGTATCGGTATCGAGTTCCGTTCCCGGTTATGTGGATGTACTGCTTCACAGCATCGGCGGTGTCGATGCGACGATGATCACTCGTGTCACCGATGCGCTGAGTGCTGATCGTGTCCGTCCGCTCACTGATTCGGTGTTTGTTGCAGCGGCTACGGTCGTGAGCTATGCAGTCAATGCCGTACTCACGCTCGACCCTCTAGCTGATGCTACGTCAACACTATCGGCAGCGCAAGTGCGTTTGAACGATCGGCTTAACAGTGTCCGCATCGGATACGACGTGACCCTCTCAATGATCATCGCCGCGCTCTCCGTCGATGGTGTTATGGATGTGCAACTGATCGCACCATTGGCGAACGTAAACGTCAGTGCTTCAGAGGTTGCAGTTTCATCCTTGGTGGGGGTGTCCGTTGGCTAATTTGATCCCACCCCCCTATACCCAAGAGGAGCATAACCTTGATCTCGTATCCCAAGAGGTACATGATCGACTCTCTGCGAGCCTTTGGACGGCTCCGCTGCTCGATCCGCTCCGATGTGATGCACGGTTTTTACCGGTATTGGCGAACTTTTACAGCGTAGATTTTTGGAGTGATGCTCTGAGCGAAGCGGATAAACGCCGTCTTATCGCCTCAAGCATCGATATCAAACGGCATAAAGGGACACGCTGGGCGGTCAATTTGGCAGTCAATTCTATCGGGCTGACACCGACGATCACGGAATGGCATCAAACGACGGGGATGGACGTCCACACATTCAAAATCGTCGTCGATGTCCCCGATGTCGGATACGACATGCGCGATCTGAGTTTGGTTGAGCAGGTCGTATTTCCAGTTAAACCCGTGCGGTCTCATCTGACGTCAGTCGGTGCGGCAGTATCACGATCAGAAAACACGCCATACATGGCGATGGTAGTGATCGGTTCTGAGACGACAACACTTTACCCGGAGGCAGTATGAGCTACACAACCGTAATCACTAACGCAGGGCTTGCCGCATTAGCCGCTGCACAATCAGGCGGAATAGCGGTAACAATCTCAGATATTGGATATGGAGACGGTAACGGTGCTACCATCGTACCTAATCCGGCACAAACGACATTGACGCATGAAGTCCACCGCCGTGCGATCAACGGCATATCAACCGATCCGATCCATCCTGAGTGGGTCGTGATCGAGAGCACGATCCCGCCTGATATCGGAGGATTTACGGTGCGTGAAGTTGGCGTTGTTCTAACCGATGGGACGCTGTTCGCGGTAGCTTCGTACCCCGAAGTCTATAAACCGACGGTTTTAGAGAGCGCGGGGCGTGATCTGTATGTGAAAATGATCCTATCGGTCGGGAATGCAGCGAATGTAACGCTTAATATCGATGTAAATACAGTTACTGCAACTATCGATTATGTTGACCAAAAAATTGTTGGTCATGAAGCGGTAGCAGATCCGCATCCACAATACCTCACTCAGCAAGAGGGAAACATTCTGTATTCACGCTTTAATGCAAAAAATTATTTTATAGGAGGCTTTTAATGGCAAGTGGAAAACTTGGCAACGCAAGTTTAGCGGCGACAACGAATACAAAAATTTATACTGTACCAGCTCTTCAAGTCGCGACACTGAATATAAATGTTGTAAATCGAACATCTACCGCAATAACGGTAAGGCTTGCAATATCGGCAACCACATCACCTGCCGTTGCGGAATACATAGAATATGATGTATCAGTTCCAGCAAATGGAGTTTTAGAACGCACTGGATTGGTAGTAGGAGCCGATGAAAATATTGTCGCTTATGCTTCAGCAACTGGGATTAGTGTTCGAGTCCATGGATTTGAGGAGGTAGCGTAATGGGTAGAAGTATAACTGAAATACCAGCATCAAATAATGTATCTTCAGAGGTAGCTATTGGGAGTTATGCTGATGTATTTATGGAAGGCTCAAAATATCGTCTCCCAGGAGTTGCATTACCAGTGATAAATTATCCCGATTTATCAGCAGTATTTTTGAAAAGTATTGTTGATTATTCATTTTTTACAAGTACGTTAACAGCGGTGGATGTTGCATTTGGGAATGGAATTTTTGTAGCAATCTCGTCGGACGGAAAAACAAAAGTAACAACGGATGGCTATACATGGACGGCAGGTACGGCACCACTTCCAAGTGGGCAAATTTCAAGCATTACATTCGGAAATGGTTTATTTGTTGCAGTTATAACGCTCAACGCAACAGCAAGCATCCTCACTTCACCTGACGGGATCACATGGACAGTTAGAACAAACCCAATCGCGGTTAATACATGGAACGACGTTGTTTTTGCTAACGGTCTTTTTGTCGCAGTTGGCACAGGGGTAAATACAGCCTCGGCTTCGACAAATGTTGTAACATCGACCGATGGTATTACTTGGACGTCAAGAACATGTGTGTCGGGCTTTTGGTCAACTGTAACTTACGGGAACGGGGTTTATGTTGCGTTAGGCGGTAAAAGCGGAACAACAACAAACATCGCAATGACATCACCCGATGGGATCATATGGACTTCACAAACAATGGCGTCAACCTTAACATGGTATGGGATCACTTATGGGAATGGGGTATTTGTTGCGGTTGGTGGTAATCCGTCGACACAATGTAACACATCACCAGACGGGATCACATGGACAAGCAGAGTATTAGGAGCCTCACTCACTTATACAACTGTTTTATTTGATGGGACTTTATTTTTGGCAATGGCTAATACGGGGACGAACGCCTATACATCTCCAGACGGGATCACATGGACGGCTAGAACAGTTATAGCGAATACATGGACTGGTGCGGTATCTGCGAACGGAATAGTTATTGCCGTGGGTGGAACGACTGGAGCGGTAATTTTTATGCCGAAAACTAATAACGCATCCTATGTGTATTTAACCGGTACAGCCGGAAAATTTATAAAGGTAAAGTAATGACAACTCAATATCTATATGACAAACAAGGCTTTTTATCTGGGATTACAGAATCAACGGATTTTTATGAAAATAGCACAACTATTCCACCAATTTATACAGATGGATTTATTCCACAGTTTATCAATGGGGCATGGGTTGATAATACTGTTTTACCAATGCTCTCACCTGTCGAGTTTAAACTCATGTTCACGGCTGAAGAGAGGATCGCTATCAAAGCGAGTATTGATCCACTCGTGCAGGATTTTTTTGAATTACTTAATGACTTAATTGCCGATCCAAGAAAACCCTATATTGATCGTAATCTCAAAGTTGTATCAGATGCTATTAAGTATCTCGAAAGTAAAGCACTAATCGGAACCGGTCGTGCAGTGGAGATTCTATCATGAAGTATTTCACTCTAATGCTCATCGCCATAATCCTCGTCGTTGTAGTCTCGCCGATCGCGATCGTGTTCAACACGATCCGTCACCTATATCGTCGCGAGAACGTCAGTGACTATTTCTTCACTATTGCTATCGGCTTCGATCAGGCGGGTGGATCGATACTCTATAAACAAGAGGACTGGACGGTATCGAGCTGGACGTACAACCTATGTCGGCGCGGCAACCAAAACGCATGTGTCTTTATGAAAGTGATCGACTTGATCTTCGGGAAAGAGCACTGTAAAAATAGCTTTGAATGGGAAAGTCAACTTCAACAAAAGGGGAAAGAATGAGTTTTGGAATCAATGGAAGCATCAACGTAGATGCAGCGCGTCCGGTCACGGTCGTATCGACCACGCCTATCGCCATCGTCGGAACAACGGATGCGGGGACGCTTGGGTTACAGTTTTACGGGACAGTAGCACTGGCGATCACTGCGTTCGCATCAGCGACAACGGGAACGATCAAGGAGGCACTCAGTGCTATCGATGCTCAGGGGGTAACTTGCCCGATCATCATCAATGCTTTGGCGGATACTGCCGTCGAAGCGGATGTGATCGCAGCGGTAACCGAACTCAGTACCGCCTATGCGGTGACAGGGTATCGCCCTGATCTGATCGTTTGCCCTGAGTGGTCAGGTACCGCGACGGTCGGTGCGGCGATGGATGCTGTAGCGACCAAACTATGGGCGACGGCTATCATCGATGTCACTGCGATGACCGAGACAGCCGCTCTTACTTATGCCGGTAATTTCGGCAGCCGTTTTGTGCTTCTCGCTGGTCCCGATTCAATCACGATCAATGGAATGGTGACCACACCTTCTGCAGCATACGCAGGTCTTATCGCGGCGATGGATGCATCTAACCCATTCGGGTGGGCGGAGTCTGCATCGAACCGTGTCGTCAAAGGAGTTAGCTCTATGGATCGCATCGTCGATTATGCGGATGGTCAGGATTGTGAAGCACGACGTTTACGTAATGCCGGTATCGCCTCAATCGTTCGTGATGTGGGTTGGCGTTCATACGGGTTCGAGACAACCGACATCGATCCTATTTGGCAATCGCTGGAGCGTGTTCGAACATTCTACCGAATGCTCCGCGCAATGCAGACAGCAAGCAAATGGGCTCGTGATCGTCAAGCCGATGAGCTACTTCAAGTCAAGCAATCGGTCGAAGAGTTTATGCGTGAGCTGATCGGCAACGGTGTGGGTCTCGGGTTCGAAGTCTATTTCGACAGTACGAAGAACACAAAAGCGACCGTCACCGCCGGCAAGTTTTATCTAACGGTACGTTTCCAAAACATGCCAACCATTCGTGAGCTGAACATCGAACTCGTCTATGTAGACGATTACAGTGATGTATTGCTCACGATCATCAACGGGTAAGGAGAGTAGATAATGGCAACGAAAAATCGTCAAATCTGGAGAGACCAAAACATCTTAGTCAATGGTATCGGAAACCTCGGGGTCAGTAAGTCGCTGAAAGTTCCAGAACTCGAATTTTTAACAAGCGAGCGTGAGGGTGCAATAGCGGTAGAGGAAGTGATCCCTCTGCTCAAAGCGATGAGTGCTGAGATCGTACTCAATGAGTACAACACAGAGGTTTATTCCGCCGTTTCTAAACAGTTTAGCAACTCACCGACTTTTTTCTGTAAAGGTTCGATGGTTCAAGGGGATCAAAAGATCCCGGTACTCCATACGATCAAAGGTAAAGTCAAAAAACTCGGAAGCCCGATCCCTGATCGCGGCAAAGAGGTTGAGATGACGCTTGAGATTTCTGTGAGTGTGTTTAGCAAAGAGATCAATGGAGTTAAGGTGATCGACATCGATCTCGAAAACATGATCTGCATCATCGACGGTGTGGATCTATACGCAGAGCTTCGCGCTCATATTCAGTAATAAGGGGAATAACGTGAAAAAAGAAGAAATTGTACGAGCTAATGAAAAAGAGATTAAGTTGCATGATGGGAGCGTAGTAAAAATGCGTCGTCCAAAAGCACGTGATCTGATTGCTGCGTCTGAAGCAAGTAACAATACGGCAAAGCAAGAAGCAATTCTAATCGCTAATCTTTGCATGATGACCTTCGATGACGTCGAAGATCTCGATGCAGATGATTTTATGAAATTATCAAAAGAGCGCAATGATTTTTTGTAATCAGTCGTGAAGACTGTATCAGTGCTATGGCTATTGTGGGGCATTGGCTCCATTTTAGCTACAGCGACATGGCAGATATGGATTTAGAGCTTTTATTGTGTTTTATGGACGAAGCTAAAGAGATGGGAAGGAGACAGGATGGATAAAACGTTAACGCTTGGTATTTTGCTAACGGCAAGAGATCAGTTCAGCCCTGTATTATCATCATTTAAGAGTTCTCTGTCAAACATGACAAAAGGTACCAAAGAGTTCGGAATCGCCATGTCTGGAATCGGTACCGGTCTCAAGGGAGCATCGCTTGCCACTCAAGGCAGTACTGAAACCATTATCAAATCTTTCGTTGATTTAGAAGATGCTCGGACACAGCTCGAAAACACTCTGATGAAGAGTGATGGAAGCATCAGCCCGTTTTTTAAGTCAATCAACGATGAGGCTATGAAACTCGGTGATGCTCTTCCCGGAACGACTGCGGACTTCTATAAAATGGCATCTCAGCTCAAATCACTCGGAGTCGAAGAGAAAAGTATCGTAGGGGGTGCTCTCAAATCTGCCGCCTATCTCGGTGTCGTGTTAAAGATCCCATACGAAGAAGCGGCGACCGCAACGGCAAAGTTTAAAGAGGCTCTGGGTATCGCGGATGATGAACTTCTACCGTTTATCGATGACATCCAGCGTCTTTCTCACATGGGTGTCCAAGTTGGAGAGATGAGTTTTGCGTTTTCAAAAATCGGGGCGACGATGAAAGGGCTTGGAATGAGCGGATTAAAAGCCGCTCGCGATGTAGAGCCGTTGATCGGAATGTTGATCAAAGCAGGATTTTCAGGAGAAACGGTCGGTACCAATCTCGGAAATGTTATCAAAGATGCGGTCTCATTTAAGGGCAATAAAAATCTCGATGCTATGGGTATCAAGTTAAATTTCAATGATGCCGGAGGAAATTTCAAGGGCACGGCAAATATGATGAGCGAGCTGGAGAAACTCAAAGCGATCAAAAGCGACTCTGCTCGGCTCGGTATCGTCGAATCGATATTCGGAAAAGGCGAAGCGTCCGGGATGGTCAATGTACTGATCAATAACGGAACTAAAGGGCTAGGAGCATTTAATAAAAAACTTGCCGAGCAGGCTGATATTAATGCACGTGTCAAGAACTTATTGCAAACGCTTGGAAATATGTGGGGAGCATTAACCGGAACGGCAACGAACTTTACTGCCCTCATCGGAGAGAGCTTGGCTCCGGAACTGAAAGGGATGACAGAATGGTTTAACGGTGCTACCTCGTCATTATCATCGTTTGCCAAAGAACATCCGGGGGTTACGAAATTTGTAGGAGTAGCCATCGTAGGGTTTACGGTAGTCACCGGAGTACTCGGAACGCTTGGGATTGCGGTTGGAGCAGTAACAATGGCGTTGGGAGCATTGGGTATTACTACGATGGCAACATTTGGGTGGATTATCGGTGGAGTCGCTTTGGTCGCCGGAGCTGCTTATTTGATCATTTCGAATTGGACTCCAATTAAAAGCTTTTTTGCTGGAGTATGGAATGGTATATCTACAGGTGTGTCTGTCGCTTGGGGAGTAGTCAAAGCTATTTTCGGGTGGACTCCTCTCGGTCTTATTATCAATAATTGGACTCCGATCGTAGGTACCTTTAAATCCATTATCGGGATGATCATCAAACCTTTTGCAGATTTTTTTAACTGGGTAGAGTCAAAACTAAACTTCGTCTCCAGCAATCTGCAAGGTATAGGGTCATTTTTTGGAGTCGGTGGTTCTGTTCCTACTCCGGCACGTGTTGCCTTGAGTAATCCGCGTGTCGCTGAAGCAAGAGCGATACCTACTCGCGGCGGAACCAATAATACAGTAGCCGTAACGATCAATAACCCTAACTTCACTTCAAAAGAGCACGCTGCACAAACTCAAAAGCAGATCGATGAGCAGGTTCGACGTGCAATGAATAAACAGGCGAATGATAAAAAAGATCGGAGCTATTCATGATGGCAATGATCGGCGATTTCGCTTTTAATCTCAATGACAAATACTTCGACCGTATGAATCGAACCGTGACCTATAGCTTTGCTGACATTCCAAAAGCTCAGGACTATGAAAGCTCTCAAAGCGTCGGTAAAGATGTCGAAAAGATCAGTATCAGCGGAAACCTAATCACACTCAAAAGCGGTCTGAAACCTCTCGCCGCTCTCGAAGCGATAGCCGATAAAAAGCAAGCCGTACCTTTTATTATGGGGTATGGGGATGTCCTCGGAGATTTTAAGATAACCAAGATCAGCGAAGATCGAACCGTATTCCTCGATGACGGGAAATCGGTAAAAATTGGTTTCGATATCGATCTAAAAAGAGTCAGATCATGAGATACACTGTAGCGACTAAAGGCGACCGCCTCGACGTGATTATCTATCAGCATTACGGAACACTCGATGTCATGAATGAGGTGATGATGAACAATTCGCATCTCATGAGTACTCCGATCCTCCAAAGTGGTGACAAAGTGTATCTGCCTGATATCGCCGAACCTGAACAATCAGAGACGGGAGTTAGCCTATGGTAAAGTTTCCGGATTTTAAGATCAACGTTAATGGCAAAGATGTGACCGAGAGACTGCGCCCTTATCTGATCGGGATCGAATATACGGATGACATCGATGATACCGCCGACGGGCTCACTCTCAAATTCCAAGGTGAATCATTCACACCGCCATCGTTCAAGGACAAGCTAAAGGTATGGCTCGGATACAAAGGTAATCTTTGGTATATCGGCTCATTTAGCGTCCTCAAGCCTCGTCTCGAATATGAGACGATGCATATTGAAGTTACAGCGACTCCGGTGAACTTCGGAAGCGGAATCAAAGAGAAGCGTACCGAGTCGTTTGACAATGTAACGCTTAATCAGATCCTCCATAAAATCGCTACACGTCACGGGCTGAAAGTCAAAAACAGTTTTCCAAAACACTCCTACACCCATAAGAGCCATACGAATACGAGTGATTTAGAGTTTATGCGCCGCCTCGCCAAAGAGCTGGGGGCTACGTTCGCGATCAAGAACGATACGATCCTCTTCCGACCGAAAAACGGAGGAGATCAAAATAGCGAGCTTCCCATCATTCAGATCGATGCTAAAAAAACAAAAGGGCTCTCGATAGAGATCCTCGATAAAACCTCTTACGGCTCCGCCAAAGCTTCATGGCATAGCACTAAAGACAATAAGACGAAAAGCGTCACGGTCGGAAGTGGTAAGCCCGTCCTGCAAGTAAAAGGCTCATTCAAGGGTGAGAGTGACGCTCGAACAAAAGCTAAATCCAAATTGGAAGCTGCCAATCGCGGAACGGGTCGAGGCGACTTTGAATATGAGGGGATCAACGTGATCGCCGGAGCGAAGATGAAACTATCCAACATTCCACCGGGATGGCCGTCATCGTTTGGGATCAAACAGGTGCGTCATTCGTGGAGTGAAGCTGGATACACGGTAAACGTGGAACTTGAAAACTAAGGAGAAAAAAAGTGAGAAAAGAGACGTTACGGTTATTGTTTGACCTACTGCTTATTGCGGTTGGTATGTGGTTTTTTATTGAGGGGGCTTATCGGTTTGCACCGAATCCTTTACAGTTGATTGCCGTTAAGGTGATCTTGGTGTCGGGTGCTCTTGCACATGCACATATTGCCGGCAAAGCTATATTCAAATCGGTCAATTGGAATTCATCCAACTGGACTCCGGCTCATGTTGCGCGATTGGTTTTATATGCGATTGTTCCTATTTCTTACGCTTTTGGCGGTTGAGCTGTGTGCCGGGGGTTCAATCTCCCGGTGCCAGTCGTATGTTCAGGATGTTCGACGTGCTCACTGGACACAGTTCGGAGTTGACTATCCATACCAATACGGCGTCGGTCAGCTCGTTCAAGAGTCAGGATGTCGAAATGTAATAAGTCTCGATGGTGTAGGGTCGGAGGGACTGCCTCAGATCACGTACCGTCTTTGGCAAAAACCTCTCAAAGCCAAAGGGGTAGAGAGCATCAAGGCGATCCCTGATCAGCTCAAAGCTCAAGCGATTATTATGAAGTCGGTCTATCAGCCTAAGTATGGTCTATGGGCGACGTATCAGGTGTATAACGGCGGCGGATTGGTTCTTAAAGAGATCAACCGTGCCGGAGGAGAGAATTGGGAAAAAGCGAAAGCACAATGCCGTCGAGGGCAGAGTTGCTTTACATGGAAAGGTCAACGGTCATGTCGATCTAACTGCGACATCAATTACGAGTACTCGGTGCTCGTCTATAAATACGGAGAGAAATATGCCACTGTCAGAAGTAAGAAGTACCGTTATTGGTAAGGTACTGATCGGGGTTATTGTAGGTTTAATCGGGGTGATCATCGCTCTTGGATTTTATAATTTAAGCGTCTCCGGAGAGCGGAATGTTCTCGAACAAACCGTCAAGACTAAAGATGCTGAAATTGCCGGCAAAGTCAAAGATGTCGCTTTCATGAAAGCTTGGATGGCGCGTGATAAGTTGGACGCTATCGCTAAAGATGCAGAGTTCAATCGAACTATGGCAGCTAAGCCTAAGTACATCACATCGATCAAGTATGTACCAACCGGAGATAAGTGTACTGATCTGAATGCTATCGCAGAGGAAGCGCGTAAAAATGCTGAGGGAGGTAAATTATGAAAGCATTATATTTGATGGTTTTAACTGCCGTTTTGATCTTCTCCGGGTGCGCTACGAAACAAGCCCCATGTGATCCGATAACGATCACGAAAAAATGTGAAACGAAAAAACCAAAATGTGAAAATCCAACTCCTGAAAGCGGAGATATCGTTCAGTGGACTAAAGCACGTTTGGAAAACTATCCGAAGTTACAGAGTTGTCTTTATGATTTTGAAGCAGCACTGGATAAGTGCCTGTAAGAAGCTCCCGCGCTACCCTCTTCACAAGATAGCTGCGGTACCGGAATTATCTCCGGTATCTTAATTCGACCGTGAAAATATGACACGGTGTCAGGAAATTATATGCAGCATCGCAAAGTCCCCCTCAAAGCCCCATTTGCATGGATAGGCGGAAAGTCAAAACTCGCCGACGATATCGTCGCACTCTTCCCGGATCATCGGCTCTATGTCGAAGTGTTCGGAGGTGCTCTCAACGTTCTATACCGCAAGCCATGTACTATCAAACAATCCGAAGTCGTCAACGACATCAACGGTGAGCTGATCAACCTCCATCGTGCTATCCGAACTAATCCTCAATCACTCTCAATGTACCTCAATACTCTACTGATCAGCCGTGAACTATTCGCTGATATTCTCTCCGGACGAATGAAGCCACGAAACAATATCGAGAGAGCTGCTTTCTACTATTACCAGCTATCTCAGAGCTTCGGAGCCAAAGGGACAACGTTTGCTATGATGGCCAAGAGTGGACGTCGACCGAAAGACATCTATAAAGACTTCGGCCAGTGGTCTAAACGACTGAAGTTTGTCACGATAGAGCACATGAACTTCGATAAACTGATTGCCACGTATGATAAAGAGGATGCGTTCTTTTACTGTGACCCTCCATACGTGTCCACAGAGAAGTACTATCAACATACGGGTGGATTTGGAGAGGTAGAGCATCGAAAGCTCTCAGAGCTGCTTCATGGCATCAAAGGTAAGTTTCTATTGAGCTATAACGATTGTGAACTCGTCAGAGAGCTATATTCCGATATGAAGATCACGTCTACCAAAGAGATTAACTATACCCTTCGAGGGGCGGGAAGTAAGAAGACAGTGCGGGAGGTGTTTATTACGAACTATTAGGAGGCAATGCTTCCTAATAACTTTTTGAATTTGAATTTGAAATGATAGTTATTGAGTGTAATTGATGAATATCGCAGTTATTTATATTTGAATTTGAAATGATAGCGTTTTGCCCCCATGATAGGTTAAAACGGTACGTTACTATCATTTCAAATTCAAATTACTATCATTTTAAAAACGGTTGTACACGCATTTGAGAGCACAGGCGGAATAGAACCGTTATATGTTGGAGCAACAACGATATAGGAGTTTACCTCCTTCATCTTTTCCATCAAAGTAGAAACTTTTTCTGGGATACCCTCATTTACTTCAACATCCATATCATACAAAGGAAGTTTCAATTGCATAATATTTATTATCTCTGCTTCTGCCTCTAACCCGATAAGCATCTGCTGTAAAACATTCGCCAATTTTAAATTTTCTCCCGAACTAGCAAGTAAAATAAGTGTTTTCATAGGTTCATCACTTTTGTTCAGGATTAAAGACTTTGCCAAGATCTATAGGAAATGGAAAAACTATCGTATTTGTTTTATCATTGGAAATGTCACTCATTGTTTGGAGATAACGCAATTTTATCCCCAATTCATTTTTGGCTAGTATTTCCGCTGCTGCGAGTAGATTTTCACTCGCTTCAAGTTCACCTTTCGCATTGATAACTTTAGCGCGGCGTTCACGTTCAGCCTCGGCTTGTTTTGCGATGGCGCGAATCATACTCTCGTCAAGGTCGATGAGCTTGATCTCGACATTTGCAATTTTAATTCCCCATGCATCCGTCCTTTTATCGAGTATCTCCTGAATGGCAGAGTTAAGACGTTCACGTTCTGCTAGCATCTCATCGAGCTCATGACCGCCTAGAACTGAACGAAGTGTTGTTTGCGCAAGCTGACTGGTTGCATTGAAAAAATCTTCTACTTGTATAATTGCTTTTTGGGGATCGATCACACGAAAGTACACAACAGCGTTTACATGTACCGAAACATTGTCATGCGAAATGACATCTTGAGAGGGAACATCAAGAACGATGGTACGAAGATCAACTCTCACCATTTGCTGAACAATGGGAATAAGTATAATCAATCCCGGTCCTTTGACACCGGTGAATCGACCGAGCGAAAAGATTACTCCACGTTCGTATTCTCTTAAAACGCGTACAGAGGTTGCTAAAAAAGCAACAACAAATAAAACTATATAAACTCCGATTATCGGTATATTGATAAACATAACTTACTCCTTTAATGGTTTTACTTCTAAAACAAGATCACTCAGTCCAATAACTTGGACACTCTCTCCAACACGTAGTTTTACCTGACTCGTAGCACTCCATATTTCTGCGTGACATAAGATATGATAGCCCGTGTCAGTTACATCTACAACGTGCCCTTTTAAACCTATCATCTCATCTAATCCTACGACTATTTTTACTGAGCGAGATTTTAAATATAGCCGTATCAGCATAATAAAAAATGCAAGACTGACAAGACTAAAAGCCACCACAAGGGGAATAGTATCTGTGTTAAAGAGTAAAATCGAACCAACAGCAAAGGCGACGACCCCACCGATTCCTAAGATTCCAAATCCGATAACAAAAACCTCTAAGATCATAAAACTCATACCTACTACAATGAGTAATAATCCGACATCTTTAAGGGGATCTACACTCTTCAGCTCGATTCCAGTAGAAGCGGCAAAGAGTGATGATAAAGTAAAAAGTAACAGTAAAAGCAAAGTTTTCATAACTATAATCCTTTAATAACTGTCAAATAGATTTTGAATCTTAGAAATATCATGAGTACTCAAATAAAGTGCTTTAATTTCACTCTTCCTTATTTGTTCCTCAAATGTCAAAACACTGTTTTTATCTTGATATAGTATGCCAAGGGGCATCGGCATCACTTCAAAAGCTTTTTGCAAAGCCACATTAAAATCACTGCTGTCATAACTTTCATCAAGTGCATAAGTATTGTCTTTGAACCAATGGTAGGTGTTGGTCTTGTTAAAAGTGACACAAGGCTGAAAGATATCGACAAGTGCGTAACCGTGATGCTCGAATGCGGCTTTGAGCACCTCTTTTGCGTGTTCAGGGTTGCCGATGCTGACTCGTGAGACAAATCCCGCTCTGAGAGAAAGTGCGACCGCAAGCGGATTGAAAGGTTCATTTGATACGCCGTTTACTTGTACTTTTGTCTCAAAACCCTTTTGGCTTGTAGGCGAAGCTTGTCCTTTTGTCAGGCCGTAGACCATGTTGTTATGCACGATATGGACGATGTTGACATTTCGTCTAATGGTGTGTATAAAATGGTTTCCGCCCTCTCCGTACATATCGCCATCACCGCCCTCAGCTATGACACTCAGTTGCGGATTTGCCATTTTGATACCCGTCGCGGCGGGAAGCGCTCTGCCGTGCAAGACTCCAAACATATTTGTATCTACATAATAGGGTGCTTTTGCAGCTTGTCCGATGCCCGATACTATAACGGTATTGTTTTTGTCTACATGTAACTCTTCAAGCACCTCTTTTATGAGTTTTAAGATACCAAAGTTTCCGCATCCCGGACACCATGCGACATCGACATTTTCTCTATCAAATAGATGACTCACGACAACTCCTTTAGAGATTTTTCTATCATTTTCGCAAGCTGATCGGCAAAGAAATTAAAGCCGTTGGATTGTAGAATTTTCTCGTCTACATGTATGTTATGAAGTTTGAGCTGATCTGCAAATGCGCCGTCGGCATTGTTCTCAACGACGATCCTATATTTATAGCTGTTCAAAACACTCAACTGCTCAGGGCTTAGCGGATGCATCCAGACAAAATGTATATGCTCAAGACGTTTGTCATCCAATCGCTCAAGTGTCTCAGAGATAGCTCCTTTACTAGAACCCCAGCCGATAATCGCGATCTCTCCTTCACCTTTACATGGTGGAGCAATAGCCTCACGAAGGAGTTCATCGTTTTTACGCGCACGCTTGTCAATCATCTGTTCGCGCATCTTGTAATCTTCCGTGATCTGTCCGCGCTCATCATGTTCATCACTGACCGCACAGATGAGACCCTCTCCAAAATTTGGAATTGCTCTTGGACTGATGCCATTTTTCGTATCTGCATAACGCTCATAATCTTCAGCACTTTTTGTAATGTATCTGCGCTGTTCATAAGATGAAAAATCTACATCGCCTATCATAAAAATAGAATCTGCAAGATACTGATCGCTTAAAACAATAACGGGTATCTGGTACTTGTCAGCTAATTCAAAAGCAAGATAACCATAGTCAATGCACTCTTCTAGTGATCCGGGTGCGAGTACCATACGTGAAAAGGGCCCGTGCCCAGAGTAAAGAGCTAAGTTTAAGTCTCCCTGTTCACTTCGAGTGGGCAGTCCGGTAGCAGGTCCGGGACGCTGTGCAAGGTAGATGACTGCGGGTGTTTCCGTCATGCCGCTAAGGCTCAAAGCCTCACCCATAAGCGCAAATCCACCGCCTGAAGTGGAAGTCATTGCCCGCGCTCCTGCATACCATCCGCCAAGTGTCATCATCAAAGAGGCTATCTCATCTTCACTTTGTTCTAAGGCGATGTCAAACTGTTTTGACATAGATGCCATGAAATTTAAGACTCCCGTCGATGGCGACATTGGGTAAGCAGTTATCATATTGCATCCGCCGGCTAAAAAACCAAATCCGCACGCAGTCGTGCCATCCATAAGATGAAGCTTTTCTACCTCTTTGAAATCTGTTTTTGGCAACTTTGAAAGTGTCAAATTTTCAATTTTACGTCCTGTTTCGTAACCAACTTCTGCTACTTCTTTATTTGCACTTTCATCTTTGAAGTGTTTATCAATGCTTTGAAATAAAGGAGTTTTATCGATACTTAGTAACCCAAAGACTAAACCCGCCATATAAGTATTTCCATACTGTGCATTGCCAAACTTTTTGGCACTCTCTTTCATGGCCACTGCGATGACATTAGAGTTATTATTGCTAAAACTTTCATCTGCTAAAATAACAGTATCTTGATGCCATCTCTCTTTCATGTGTCCAAGTGCTAGAGTATCCATTGCAATGGAAATATCTACTTCCCAGCATGGAGCTTGTACAGGGAAGTTTGCGATGCGAATTAAAGTGGTGTTACTTCCGCCACGTACACGAGACATAAACTCTTTTGTCGTAAACACATAGTAGCCACTTGCCTTAAAAGCGTTGCTGAGTATCTTTTCTAGGGTGTCTAACCCAAGACCCGCCGCACCGCCTATCAAAATAGAGATACTGACTTGATGCGTAATGTCTGCAAACTTTCTTTCATCTGATGATATCTTTAGGGATGAAGTAGGTGTAGAAAATACCCTTGGCATTTCATTGTCTATATTCGCACTGCTGATTATGCTATTTGGTTCGTTCATATCTAAGGCAACTGTCTTCATTTTTTTCTCTTTTAAATTCCCCCAACTTATCTTCCCACCGTAGTATCCAAGTATGATGACATTGAGTCCTGTCAGTAAAACGATAGCGTGATATACGATGCTTTGTATGTTATAACTGAAAATGACATTTGGATCTTCGAGATAGATTTCTATAGCTATAACCCCGAGTATAAGGGTGATTAGTGCTACGACAATTTTGACCACAAAAGCTCTTTGAGTTGAGAGATTATAGTTTATCCACCAACTGAGTAGCCCCGGTATCATGGCGACAAATCCCATAACTGTTGCAATAAACAACGCATAAAATACAAGAGCTGCATATATCTCTTTAAAAGTATTCAAAAACGCTATATCAAATCCTGCAGCAAAAAGATGCAATGCAATGGGAAAGTGGACAGTGATAGGATGGGGATGATATTTTTTATAGAAGATTCTCAGAGCTGTTTTAAAGTCTTGCGGGGGAAGTGGCTCTTTTTTTGTGGTAGGTTCTTCGCTTTGCAAGGTTGCCACGACTGGAAATTCCTTAAAGACTTCATCTCCATGGGGCGCGCCGGCAAGTGCAGAGGTAAGATCTACTCCCGCACTGTGTATTCCTTGATGCTCTCCCTCTTGCCAAAAAGAGCTTTGTGTCACATCATACACTATACTTTTGTATGCAATATAAGCTCTGGCACCATTTTTACCATCATACGACTTCAGTTCACTTACGGTCATCATAATGTCCTTGAAAAAGTTATTAGATCATTATGAGGGCGTACGCTCATTTTCTTGCATAACATCTACATAGTCACACACTTCATTATCTTCATTGCAAACTTGTGCATATCCTGTAAGCGGGTCATTTTCTATAGCGGCAAGATTATCTGAGACAAACTGCCAGTTTATGAGTTTCCACCAATTTTCAAGATAATCAGCTCTGCCGTTACGATAGTCTATGTAATATGCATGTTCCCAGACATCACATGTAAGCAAAGGTACAAGTTCATGGCGCAATGGATTGTCCGCATTTGAAAACTCTGCAATAGAGAGATCTCCTTCTTTTGTTAAGACAAGCCAAACCCATCCAGAGCCAAAAAGAGCTGCAGCCTTTGCTAAAAACAATTTTTTAAAATCATCTTCTGAACCAAAAGCCTTGATGATCATATCTGAAAGTTCCACGGAACAAGAGGTGGCATTTTTTGATAGTCCATGCCAGTAAAAATCGTGGTTGTACACTTGAGCGGCATTATTGAAAATTGCACCCCCAGCGTATTTGATGATATATTCTAAAGGTTTATCCGCATAATCGCCACCTTCGATAAGGGCATTTAGCTTGTTGACATAACCAGCGTGGTGTTTACCGTGATGGTAAGTTATCGTTTGGGAGGAAATATATGGTTCTAATGCTGTCTTTTCAAAAGGCAGCGACATTAGTTCAAACTTCATTTTACACTCCTTAATATATAAGTTTCGGTTATCATCGTAACAGAAAAAAAATAATGATTTGCAAAAAATATTGAACTAGTTCCTGAGATTAGTTTCGTTGACCATGTTGGAAGTTATTTTTATCATCAGAATTACTATTTCCATCATCAGATTTACGATCATTATTTCTGACATTTTTGTCATCTGGCTTACGATCATTGGTTTTGAGAGTTCTGTCATCTGGCTTACGATCAACGTTTCTGATAATTTTATCGTCAGGCTTACGATCATTGGTTCTGAGGATTTTTTCATCTGGCTTGCGGTCATTGTTTTTGAGAGTTCTATCATCAGTCTTTTGATCTCTGATAGTTTTCTCATCTGGTTTACGATCAACGTTTCTGATAATTTTATCGTCAGGCTTACGATCATTGGTTCTGAGGATTTTTTCATCTGGCTTACGATCATTAGTTTTGAAAACTCTGTCATTTGGTTTACGGTCATTGTTTTGAATAATTATGCGCTGTGTTTGTGGTTTGTTGTAGTTGATTGGATGTGGATTATTCGGGCGCCAGTCATTTTTCCAAGAGATATTTTTTTGATTCGTGTTGATTTTTCTGTGTGTATAAAAAGTATTATATCTGGGTACATTAATATAAACATCATGATGATACCAATCAAAGCTGCTCCACATAACATCTCTAACTGCGATTCCAAGTGAAAATCCAAAGAACATTCCCGGTGCCATATAAAAAGATGATGGATAATAATAAAATGGCGCATATCCAGGATAAAACCATGATCCATACACTCGCATCGGATCATATACCGGTACATAAACAGTATCAGCAAAGGTCGGCTGGATAATAATCGTTCTTGTTCCTTGATCATCTTCTTGCATGATTATTTTTTGCTTTTGTGAACTCGTAAGATAGCCGTTTCTTTGGGCTTGCAAGCGCAAACGCTGTACGCTATCCATAACCATATCCGGCTCGTCTAAAAAAGTATCTCCCAGCTCTTGAACCCAAGCAGGATACTGATCCATCATATCAAGAACCTGAGGAAAAGCTACAAGCGAGATCACGCTTGGATCCCAATCATTGGACGCGGCAGCTTGGACTGCGTCTTCTCCTTGCAAGTCAGAGTTGTGTCTTGACCACTCTATGGCCTCTTGTACTTCCTGCGGATAAGTTGACGCCATCAAAATTTGCGACAGCAAAGAGTCAGGGTAGAGCGCTATTGGAGCCATTGTCTGATCTAATCGTTGCTGTGAAGGTGCATAAGATGATGCCATAAGGATCAAGGGTAAAAATACCAAGAGTAAAAAGATTTTTTTCATAATAAACTTCCTTAGTTAAGATGTTAACAGATAATCATATCCTAAGTCAGGCAAATAAATTATGAAGAAAAATCAATCTTTTTTTAGAGAGTTTTTTAGTTCACCGAGTTGGGTTAATTGGTCTATTTGCATCTCTTCAAGTTCAACAACTCTTTCCCATTGTTTGGATAAAAAATGATCCAATTTATCATGCAGATGACGGATCTCTATCTCTGCTTTGAGATTTACTTGATAATCATGTTCAGATCGTATTCTGTCTTTGGCAGATTGGCGATTTTGGCTCATCATAATGATAGGCGCTTGGATAGCAGCGATACATGAGAGGATGAGATTTAAAAGGATAAAAGGGTAGGGGTCAAAAATAGTGTTGTGAGAAAAAAACAGATAGCTGTTAAATAAAATCCAGATAATAAGAAACATAAAGAAGCTTATAAGAAAAGTCCAACTACCTCCAAAATCAGCGATTTTATCAGCCAGTTTTTCACCGATTGTTCGATCATCTTCTATCTCTGCTTCAATGTTTTCAGAGATGAGTTCATGTTTTTCTAAACTATGAATAACCTCTTTATCAAGTTCAGAAACATCTCCATTTTCATCTTTTATCAACTCTTGTAAATGTTTATTTTTATAGAGTAGAAGATCATTTTTGCAGATGTAACAATTTTCTGTCCATTCAGCAAAGTCTGTTTTAATGAGTTTGGCGATATCTTCTCTCACTAAGGGAGCAGGTATTACCTCTTTTTTGGAAAAATCTTTTTTACATACGATACATTGATAGTTATTTTTTTGCATCAATTCCCTGACATCTTTTCATCTTGAGATACTCACGCCTATACCAATTTTATTAATGTAAGTATTATAATCGATAAGGCTCTCACCATAGCCGCTAAAAGCTTTTATATAAAGGAAAAAGTTGTCTTTTTCATTGAGCGGATAACTGTAACTAAAATCTGCTGCCGCGTGACTGTTGAAATTTGAACGAAGGAGCAAAGTAAATAGGTTTTTATCCCAAGGTAATGAAAATTTTACACTCCCATGTCCGAGATAATCCAGCAGTTTTGGATTGTAGTCTTTAACATCTGGCAATCTAGTCCAAAATTCAAATTCTGTAAAAAGATTTTTGTATTGTGTAGAAACTGTTGCATCAACATAGTTCCAAGAGCGTTCATTTGTTCCACCTTGCCCATTTGACTGATGGGCGAGTCCAAGTTTAAGTGACTTTATAAATTTTGCATCACTGCTTAGGGCTGTGGGGATAGTTACAAAAAGTTCAGGATTATAATTTGATTCGCGAAAATACGCAGAACTTCCATAGGACTGCCAAAAAGATTTTTGTGTATATCCAAGACTATAGATCTCGTTAAAGTTTAAAAGGTTTGCTGCAAAATCAAATTTGACACTGAGTTGAAACTCTGTTTCTATGTTATTGGAAGTTTCATTATTGGTATTTGGATATTGGCCATTTGTTCTGTAGCTAAAAGGAAGAAGATAATTGGTTTTATAAGTTTTGAGATTATATAAAGATTGTGTCATCTGTCTCATCGTTGTATCTGTCTCACTGTCTACCGTATCGAGCAGATAATAAAGCTTTTTACTCTCTTTTTTTATCTCATGATTTGAATCAAATGAAGTGGATTTATAAGCAAATGATGCAGAACTTTTATACCATTCATATGCCTTCTGCTGGTCTTTTTCACATCCAAGACCATTTTCGTACATGTATGCTACATAATACGCAGCATCGGCATCATCTTCTTTCTCTGCCAAGGCTTTAAAAGTTTTAAAAGAGTTTGCATAATCACCTTTTTTATAGATATCAAGGGCATTTTCAAACGCTGTTGCAGCCTGTAAACTGCTATAAATGAATAAAACAAAAAATAAATATTTCAATAGAAACCTTAACTTTCGTTTTGTAGAGTAGGGTAGGTTGTATACCCTTGTGCGTCTTGCGTATAAAAGCTGCTTGGGTCTGCTTCACTGAGTTTAGCATTTGTTTTGAAACGTTCTACTAGATCAGGATTGGATATGAAAAGTGTTCCAAAAGCTACGCCATCAGCTTGATGTTTTTCTAAAAGGCTATTGGCTTTTACTTTTGTGTAGCCTCCACATGTGATGAAAACTCCTTTGTATGCGTCTTTGAGAACGGCAAGTTCTACAACATTCGCTCCATGTCTTATATCGCCCTCAAGTGCGTCTATAACGTGAAGATAAGCGAGTTTAAAGTTATTGAGCTGATGACATATATATTCGAAATGTTTTGTAGGATTGGAATCGCTCATGTCATTAAAAGTGCCGCTTGGAGAGAGTCTGACACCGACTCTATCTGAGCCGATCTCAGCACTTACCGCTTCTATAACTTCAAAAAGAAAGCGGGCTCTATTTTCTACATTTCCGCCATATTCGTCTGTTCTGTGGTTTGTTCCATCTCGTAGGAACTGATCTATCAGATAGCCATTGGCACCATGCACTTCAACACCGTCAAAACCCGCTTTTATCGCATTTTTTGCAGCGCTGACATAATCTTGCACTATTTTTTTGATCTCATCAATGCTGAGTGCTTTTGGTGTCTCGAAATCTTTCATCCCCTCAAAAGTATAAATTTGACCGGAAGGCTTTATGGCAGAGGGTGCAACATTCGGAGTTCCATTATGGTATGAAGAGTGAGAGATTCTCCCCACATGCCATAACTGCAAAAATATTTTGCCATCTTTCTCATGGACAGCCTCGGTTACTTTTTTCCAGCCCTCCACTTGAGCATCTGTATAGATTCCCGGAGTTGCGGGATAGCCGATCCCCTCTGTAGAGATTTGAGTGCCCTCTGTTATGATGAGTCCTGCACTCGCTCTTTGGGCGTAGTAGGTCGCCATCAAATCATTTGGGATATTATGATCAACACTTCTACATCGTGTCATAGGTGCCATAATGATCCTATTCTTGAGAGTGTATTTTCCGATTTTAAGTGGTAAAAAAAGATGCATGAAAGACTCCTTTAATGTATGAGGCGATTGTGCCTCATGAGGTATTATATAGTTATAAAGAAAATTACTAGCTATATTTTAGCGCTATTTTTGCTCTTTGTGTCCAGCGCCTTGACGTGGGACTAACTCGTTCATATCTTTGCCACCGATGAGGTAGGCATCACCAAAGCCAAAGGTAGCTTCACCTGCCTTTACCTGTAACTCATAAAGATTAAAGTCTGTCATCTTTTTGAGTATCTCCACCATCGATGCGTCAAACTTGTGACTAAAAAGATCAAGTACCGTTTCAAATCGCTGTGTTTCTCTTGGAATGATAAGGGCATCACACTGAAGAGAGATCCGTTTTCTGGCAAAAAGATTGTGTGTTTTACTTTCATCTTCTATAAAAAACAGAGATGCGACAGGGCTTACATGTAAGTTCTTTGTATGGGTTGCAATACTTGAAATATAGATGTAAAAACGGTTATTGTCATAGACGTATGGAGCGTATGAAGAAAAAGGAAGATTTTCTTTGTCGATCGTACCGATGATTGCTGTTTGAATATTTGAAATAAATTTTTGCATGAAACTCTCTTTTTACAAGATTGTATAGAAATGTAGTTAATATAAGGCTTCTAAAAAGCAATTGTTGTTTTTTTAGGCTTTAAAATAAAGCGGTAATAGAGATAATAAAGTGGAAGGCCGAAGTAAGCAAGCGCTCCAAAAAACATGAGAAGAACTCCGAGGTTAAAATGTTTTTTTTCTACAACAAGTGACTTATCTGTACGAGAGACGATCGTATATCCATTTTGATAGTACATCTCATCGATTTTGTCAAACTTCTCTTTTTGCTCTATATCAGTTGTTTTTATTTGCATGACATAATCATCAAACTTTTTTTGGTTCTCTTTTTGAACTTTTTTATCAAAAAAATAAACTATGATCCCAATGGGCAGGATAAAGAGCATAATGATAGTTGTCAAAAAAACTCCTTTTTTTTATTGCAGAGTAAAACTTGATGTTGTTCCCTGTTCTATACCTTCACTCATGAGAGTAACATCTCCGCCTAAAATGTGAGAAAGTTTTTTACTGAGTGAAAGTCCAAGACCTGTGCCTTTATGCTGTTTTTGCATCACATTTTCCACTTGAGTAAAATCGTTAAAAAGTAGATCTATATTTTCTTCAGAGATACCAATACCGCTGTCTGTAACTTTAAAGAGCAGACTCTCTTTATCATTTGAAAGTTCAAGGTTTACAAATCCCTCTTTTGTGAATTTTATAGCATTGGAGATAAGGTTTAAGACTATTTGTTTAAACATTTTTGGATCAGTCATATATATTTTATTTTGAAACTTCTCAGATGAGAGATGAAATTTTAGTCCTTTATCAATGGCTAGTGGTTGAAGCATTTTATAACACCCTTGTACAAGTTCTAAAACATCTGTTTCCTCGGGATGAGCTTGCATCTTACCAGCTTCGATTTTAGCGATATCAAGGATCTCATTGATCATTTCAAGGAGATAATGTGCTGAAGATTCTATATTTAACATCACCTCTTTTTGATCATCATCAAGCTCTTCATAGGTGATCATATACTGAGAAAAACCTATGATAGCATTGAGTGGTGTTCGAAGCTCATGAGACATATTTGATATAAATGCAGATTTTGCATGTGATGCTGACATAGTCTTGTTAATCAGCCTGATTCTATCGAGTTGTAGAGTGATCATATTGGCGATAGAGTTGTAAAAATTTTGCTCATTTTTATCTGTATATTCTTCAAAACCCAGATCAATTGCACCAAAATAAAGCGTTGAGTTATCTTCAAAGTTTGTTACATGTAAAGATATATGTTCATTGTCGGTATGTTTTAAGCTCTCTTTTTGGAACTGCAGATCGCTTTTATTGGTTAAGAGTTTGATCTGCTTGATCGAAGTCTCAATACATTCATTTTCTGTTTTTGTTTGGATAATCGTATTAAAAGTTTCTATAAGCTGGATAAATCTTTTAAGTCTGAGTCTATTTTCCTCTTCGAGTTCATCTAAAGCCAGTGAAGTGACTTTTAGCATATTGTTAAATGAATGGGTGAGTATGGCTATCTCATCTTGTGTGTATATCTCGAGTTGTGTTGTATAGTTGTGTGTGCTGATAATATCATCGGTTGCTCTAGTGAGTTCTTCGATGGGTTTTACAACGCCCTTAGAAATTTTTAAAGAGAGATAAATAACAAAGATAAAGATCACTATTGAAATGTAAAGCATAAAACGGACAAAGTCATAAAAAAATGTTAAAGCAACACTTTTATCTACGGCATAAACAATATACCAGCCTTCCATAACTGCTGGTATCTTTTGGTAAACAATTACATATTGATTATTGATGACATTGTCGTTTTTTTGTTTAAAATCTAAAGGAAGGGAAAGATCTTCTCCAATATGAAGATCACTTTTGGGATTGATAATGTAAGAGTGAATACTGTTTTGATGTGTCAGATAGATATCTAGATTATTTAAATTATATTTTAAAATTAAAAATCCAAGTTCCTTTTTTTTATCGAAAGAAGCATATATTTTTGAATAGATATATAAGATATCACCTTGAATATACTCTCCATTATTTTCATTTGAAAAGCCTTGCATATTAAACATTTTTTCTTCAGATTGCTTGGTACTCGAAGATGAGATAACTTCCCCTTGTGTATTGATGATTAAGAGGGTATTATTGATACCAATATCACGTGATTTTTGTGCTAAGAGACGTGCTAATCTTTTGTCGATATCTTCGGCTAAGATATCATCCATAAGATCCAAAGAGCTTAGAAATTTTATCTCATTGTTTAAAGAGAGCAGGTTGTCGTTTATGAGTTTCCCAACGACTTGTGCTCGATCAGATTGCTCAACAACTATTTTATCGACTATCTTTGTTTGACTTAAAAAAAGTGTGTATATCAAAAGGGTTAAAAATGGCAAAAAGCCGACAGCTAGAAAAGTGACTAAAAGTTTATTTCTTAGAGATCTGTGAAAAAAATCAAACATCATGAAATCTTTTTTGAATCTCCAAGATCTCATTTATATTTGCTAAAAAAAGTTCAACGACTTTTGGATGAAAATGATTTCCTGAACCAGCCTTGATAATTTCTAATGCCGCTTCGAGCGTGAAGCTTTTTTTATAAGGTCTATTACTCAAAAGTGCGTCAAAAACATCGACGACAGCCACAATCGCTCCGCTATGTGGGATCTCATCAGCTTTTAGAGCCTGTGGATACCCACTGCCGTCGTACTTTTCATGATGGGTATGGGCTATTTGTGCCGCAAGTTTTAGGAGAGGTGTTGTTTTTTGAGAAAGGATGGCGTAGCCTATTTGTGCATGCTTTTTCATAATGAAAAACTCTTCCTCATCAAGTTTACCCGGTTTTAAAAGGATGCTGTCTTCAATACCTACTTTTCCAATATCATGCATAGGCGCAGCAAGTCGCATGAGTTCCACAGCATCCTCGTCCCAGCCAAATTTGCTCGCCAAAACAGCGGCCATTTCACCGACTCGAATAGTATGTGTGGATGTTTCATTATCTCTGTATTCAGCCGTTTTACTTAAAATAGAGATAATATCTTTTTCACTATTTTGTACTTCACTAAGTGCATCTTGCAACTCTTTTGTTTTTTCTTGAACTTCGAGCTCTAAAAGCTCTTTATGCCCTTTGATCATATTTTGATAGATCCCTATTTTGACCGCATTTTTTATTCTGAGTCTAAAGTCCATAAGGTCAAAAGGTTTTGTGAGATACTCATCAGCACCCATCTCCAGACCTTTAATAACGGCTTCCTTATCTGAGAGAGCGGAGATGATAATAAGTGGAATAGCCGCGAGTTCTTTATTGCTTTTGATAAGTTTTGTTGCTTCAAAACCATCCATGACCGGCATCATCAAATCCATAAGGATCAAGTCTACTGTAGAGTTTTGTAAAATATCAAGAGCTTCTTTTCCATTTTGCGCTTCTAGAACGCGAAATCCTTCTTTAACGAGTATTTTAGAAGCAACTTTTCTATTCATAAGTTCATCATCACATAAAAGTACAGTCGCCATCAGTCACTCCATTTATATAATATTTTTAAATTATCATCCATATTGTCCATTTCGATATAACCGATAGAACCGTCTACTTTTTTGATAAATGCTTTAACGCTTTCTTGAGATTTTAAACTAATGGGTGGTCTATGTCCGAGATAATGCTCTTTCGTCCAATGTGCTTGTAATCTATCAAAACTCATCTCTAAGATCTTTTGTTCAAATTTTGCACGAAGCGGATCTCTGGCATCAAGATTTATGGGAACGGCTTTCATATCATTGACAAGGATTAATTTTTTTAAAAAAATCGCTTTGATCTGAGAGGATGATAGATCTTCCATATGTTTATTAGAAACAACAACATATTCATGACAAAAAGCAATATTTGATAAGAGAAAAATTGCTAAAAAAAGTTTCATAATTTCTCCCTCTTCATTAAAAAAGTACCGATACGGAAAATAAAAATTGATTTTCTTTGTTGAGCGTGTGAAATTGATACTCTGATTTAATTGCGACTGGATAGGATGGTCTGTATGTATAGCCAAGGACGCCAAAGGTGTCTGACTTGTTTTTTAGCTTGTCATCATAAGACTCTAAACGCACAATTCCTACATGCTTAGGCGTAAAACGATACAAACCTTGAAGATATCCTGCATAGGGAGTTGTTACTCTTTTTTTTGACTCTTGTCTGCCTACTTCACTTGAGATTTCATAATCATCAGTATCATATTTTGCAGAAAGTAAAAAATAATAGAGATTATCATCAAGAGTGTTCGTAGTATGAAAATAACCTCCGTTAAACTTTATAGAATAATCATCCTTTTCATATACACCACCTATTCCATAGAGTTTGTCTATATTATAGTTGTTGTATGTAGGATCGAGATCTTCATTATTTTGCAGCATCAGATCTATTCTGTAGCCATTATCATCATAAGATGCGTATGTCAGATCTGCACCTGTTGTATAGTTTGGAAAAAGATTTTGAGTCTTTGGATCGGATGTCGTTTGTCTGAGTACATTGATAGGTAAAAGATTCCAAAAACCTATAGAAGAGTTATATCTACCGACTCTAAATGTGTAATGCTCATTGTATTCATAATCAAGATAGAGTCGCTCAGTATGAAGTTGCGTGTCTCTTTTGATAGTTGTGCTATCACCAACAGAGCTCTGAAAATAGAGTTCATGAAACTCAAATTCAGCCATATAGGAAAACTTCTCGTAACTTCCATATCCAAGTATTGCAAGATCATCGAGACTGTATTTTTTTTCATTTGCTTTATTTTCATAATTAAGTGAAAAATATCCTCCAAGATAAAGCGGCATGGAATCCACTTGTATGCCGTTTCCTAATTCATAATCTTGGGCATGTAGTGAAATAAACAGTATAAATATTCCAAGTAATTTACGCATCTTTCAACCTTTATGATACGATCTTGTAACCGATAGAACGTACGGTTTTTATGATCTCTTTGTCTTGGAGTTTTTTTCGTATATTTTTTATATGTACCTCTATAATATTGCTCATCGAAAATGACGTATATTCATTGTGGATAA